>ERZ772827.214-NODE-214-length-32862-cov-10.161063_pt1 | contig 32862 bp, 46 predicted proteins | sample MGYA00580850_ERZ772827 | MGnify/ENA primary metagenome ERZ772827 (study PRJEB29015, sample SAMEA2737950) | human oral metagenome | biome: human oral; feature: human-associated habitat; material: dental | place: China | collected 2145 ... | reverse complement strand
ACATTTTATCCAGACTATATAATAGATGCAGTTGATGATATAAATGCTAAGATTATGATAATAAGATATGCAACAGAAAAAGGAATAAAGATTATAACATCTACAGGGGCAGCACAGAAAACAAAACCATGGATGGTAAAAATGGATAAAATATATAATACTAAAAATTGTCCACTTGGTAAAATATTAAGAAAAAGATTAAAAGATATAGAAAAAGAAGAAAGAATAGAAAATAATAAGAAAATATCATTCAAAAACGTATATTCAATATATTCAGAAGAGATTCCACAAAAATCACAAGGTGTAAATAAGACACTTATGGAGGTTACATCAACATATGGAATATTCATAGCGGCATATGTTATAAATGATATATGCGGAAAAGATTTAAAAAAGAAAAAAATAAAATAAAAATCTTAAAACACTTGAAAAAATAAAATGTATGATATATATGTATAAATTATACATTGTTAATAAATAATATAATTAAATTATAGCCATAAGTCATAAAAAATGAATTATGGTTATTTGTTGTATAAAATTTACATAAAAGTAACTGTTTTGTAATTGACATAAAATAGAAAAAGTAGTATATAGTACTTAAGATAGATTAAATAATTTATTGAATCCGTATTTAAATAAGGAGGTAGTATGAAAGGTAATAAAAAGTATATATACATATGTTTAACAGTAGTTATAATAGCTATAGTAGGATATGTAGCAATATATAAGTTAGATATATTAAAAAATAAGAAGAATGATAAAGAAACGACAAAAGTAGAAGTAGCAAAAACAGAAGTATCTACAAATGACGAATTATTAAATGATCCAAATGTAAAATATGTCAAAGAGGAAACAGGGGAAATATTAAAAAATAAAATGGATTTTGATATGATAGAAGATATATCTAAAAAAGAGATAAGAAGAAAATTAAGTGATAATATAGTAATTGCTAAAGTGTCTAAAATAAATGGAGCAACAAATGTAGATCCTAAAACAGGAGAAGAAACATTAATAATGACAGAGGGAGAATTAGAAATACTAGATGTATTAAAAGGAGATATAAAAGATAAAAATATAAAATTTCGGTAGAGTTGGTGGTAGGATGAATTATGCAGAATATTTAAAAGGTAGTCCTATTAAAAGAGAAAAATTGAAAAATAATCCAGAAATGGATATATATTCTAAAGAAGAAAAAGAAAAAATGATGATAGAAGAATGTGCAAATGAAGATATAAAATTAGAAGAAGGTAAAACATATTTGATGTATTTAAAATATGATAAAGAATTAGGAACTAATTTAGTGAAATTTTACCAATATGGAGCAAGAGAGTTAGAACCAATACAAAAAAATACAATGCAAAAAGCATTATCAAATTATAAGGCAACAAATAAGGTAGAACGGAAAAGTAAGAGTAAAAAATAATGTAACAGGACAATATGAAAATATTGAAGATGTAATTTAATATTTAAAGAGAAAGTTATAATAAATTTAATATAACTTTCTCTAATATATTTTAAAGTTACTTTTACATAAAAGTAAATATTTTGTAATTGACATAAAATAGAAAAAGTAGTATATAGTACTTAAGATAGATTAAATAATTTATTGAATCCGTATTTAAATAAGGAGGTAGTATGAAAGGTAATAAAAAGTATATATACATATGTTTAACAGTAGTTATAATAGCTATAGTAGGATATGTAGCAATATATAAGTTAGATATATTAAAAAATAAGAAGAATGATAAAGAAACAACAAGAATAGAAGTAGCAAAAACAGAAGAATCTACAAATGACGAACTATTAAATGATCCAAATGTGAAATATGGTAAAGAAGAGACAGGAAAGACAATAAAAAATAAAATGGACTTTGATTTTGAAGAAAATTTAAGTAAAAAAGATGTAAGAAATGATCATGCGAAATATATAGTTATAGCAAAAGTTTCTAAAATAAATGGAGCAACAAATGTTTCAAAAAAAGGAGAAGGAACAATAATAGCAACAAATGGAGAATTAGAAATACTTGAAGTACTAAAAGGAGATATAAAAGATAAGAAGGTTAAATTTAGTAGAGCAGGTGGAAAGATGTTATATTCTGAATATTTAAAAGGGAATAAAGCATCAAGAGAAAAATTAAAAGATAATCCAGAAATGGATAAATATTCTAAAGAAGAAAAGAATAAGATGTATATAGAAGAATATAAAGATGGTGATATAAAACTAGAAGAAGGTAAAACATATTTAATATATATGAATTTTGATAAAGAAGAAAATTCATACTTAGTTGATTTATTTGAATATGGAGCAAGAGAGTTAGAACCAATACAAAAAAATACAATGCAAAAAGCATTATCAAATTATAAGGCAACAAATAAGGTAGAACGGAAAAGTAAGAGTAAAAAATAATGTAACAGGACAATATGAAAATATTGAAGATGTAATTTAATATTTAAAGGGAAAGTTATAGTAAATTTAATATAACTTTCTCTAATTTATTGTTATTTATGCAAAATTTTATTGCATTTATTGTTATTTAACTTGCATTGTTTGCAAAAAACACTAATATAGTATATAATACAATTATGAAATAAATATGAAAAAATAAATCTATTACTTGGATATACGAAATGTCGGTGTATATCTATGTTTTAGAGGATAAGGAGAGAGAAAATGACAAAAGAAAGAAAAGAAGAATTAATAAAAGAATATGGAAGGAATGGACAAGATACAGGTTCTGTAGAAGTACAATTAGCATTATTAACAGAAAGAATAAACGAACTTACAGAACATTTAAAAGTTCATAAAAAAGATAACCATTCAAAAGTTGGATTATTAAAATTAGTAGGTAAGAGAAGAAACTTTATGAAATACTTAGCTAAAAAAGATTTAAAAACATATTTAGAAGTAACAACTAAATTAGGAATAAGAAAAAAATAATTTTAAATTAATGGTCTAAAAAATATAGGGATTTTTTGGGCTATTTTTACTTTCTAATTACTAAAGAAAAGAGAGGATAATATGGAAAAAAAAGAGATTAAAAAGATAAATATATGGATAGCATTAGTTGTATTAATTATTGTAGCAATACCATGCATATATTATTTTGTAAATAGGGTTTGTTATGTATGTACTATAGAAAATATCTCTCAAGATATATCAAAAAGATATGAAAAAGAAAATAGGGAAAAGATTGAAAAGAGTTATGAAGAAGATTATATAGTAAATTCAGAAGGAACATATAAGAAAAATGATATTAAGAAAGATGAAATTTTAGAAAAAGAGAATATCCAAGAGTTTATAGAAGAGATATATGATAATAAATATTTAAAAGAAAAATCTTCAAATATAGTGATAGCAAGAGCAAAAGATGTAAAAGGAGTAGTATCTTCATATAATTATGAAGAAGATGGAAAAACAAAAACTAAAAAAAGAATTAATACTGAAGCAAATCTTGAAATATTAGGACAGTTAAAAGGTAGTATTAAAGAAAAAAACATAAAAATGGTATTAAAAAATACAGGAATTGTCCCAAAAGAAAAATATACAAGAATAGTATCAGATGAAAAATTTTTAGGTGAAGAAAATAAAAAATATAAATATATAGAAGAAAAAGATATAGAACAAAAAGTTTTCTTAGAAGAAGGAAAGATATATTTATTCTTCTTAAAATATAATAGTAAAGAAAAAGTTTATGAATCAGGATATCCAGACGCATATATAAGAGAATTAAATAAAATAAGTAAGAAGAAACTTGTAAAAGAAATAGAAAAATATAATGGAAGTGGTAAAATGTCTGATGAAATAGAAGTAAGAAAGACAAAAGAAGAAGGATATGAGAAATTAAATAATGTTATATAAAAGGTTATATAATTAAAATAAAAAAGATTAGAATCTAAAGATATTTAAGATATTGATATCTTTAGATTTTTTGGTTATAATTAGCTATTAATACATAAAATATTATAATAAACTCTTTACAATTATGTTAAAAATGTATAAAATATGTTTAGCAGTAAAATGATAAGACTGCTAAAATTAAAAATTTAATTAAACTAAAATTAGTTTATAAATTATGAGTTTAGAAAAGAGGAATTGATGAAAAAATTAACAAAACAACAAATAAAGAAAATAACAAATGAATTAATCACATTTTATCTATATAATTTAACAAAAGAAATGTATATAAATGATGGGTATTATATAGATATGTTTGAATTCTTTTTTGTATTAATTGATGAAGGTACTTTGCCAGAATTTGAAATGAATCAATATTATATGGAAATAGGGCAAGAACCTTTTAGATATATACCTCTTGATAATGTTATAGAAAATGTAAAAAAATATATAAGTGAAAAAACTTTGACTTTAAAGAAAGGTGCAACAGTATTGAACCTATTTGAAGGATATATAACAAAACAGCAAGAAAGAAATATGATATTAAAACAAAGTATAGATAGACTATATGCAAGAGAAATTAGTAAAGAAGAATATGATAAGCTATGGAAAATTAAAGAAGATAAGAGAAATAAGAGTAAAGAAAATAATAATGATGATAAATTAAATGAAAATAAGAGTGAAAATATAAAAGGTATAATAAAATTTCCAAATGGGATGACATTTGAAGCAGATAATTTAAAAGAAGAAGATATGGAAGAATTTCAAAAACATCTTAAAAAAATTATGGATAATGCAACAATGATAGATCCAAAAGTTATGGATGAAAGTCTTTCAAGACTTAATAATATGGATCAAGAAGAAATAGAAAAAATGAATGAAATGGCACAAAAGCTTTTTGGAAATTTTGGAAGTTTTGGAAATCCATTTGGAGGAAATGTAGAAGAAATAGGATTAGATGAAGATAATCAAGAAAGAATAGAAAATGATTCTGAAAATGGAAAAGATTCAAAAATAGATAAAGAAAAAAAGATAACAAAAGAAGAAAAAAGAGTTGTAGATGCTAAGAAGTTTTTAGATAGTTTTGGAACAAATTTAAATGAAAAAGCAAAATATGGTCAAATAGACAAAATTATAGGTAGAGAAAAAGAAATAGAAAGATTAGTAGAAATATTAAATAGAAGAAAGAAAAATAATCCATGTATAATAGGAGAACCAGGAGTAGGTAAAACAGCTCTTGCACAAGGACTTGCACTTAGAATAGTAGAAGGAAATGTACCAGCAAAATTAATGGATAAAGAAATATATCTTTTAGATATGGGAGCATTAGTTGCAGGAACACAATTTAGAGGACAATTTGAAGGAAGACTTGAAAGACTTGTTAAAGAATGTAAGTTTTTAGGGAATATTGTACTTGTAATTGATGAAATACATACAATAACTAAACTTCGGAGAAGGAGAAAGTTCTACAAGTGCAGCAAATATATTAAAACCAGCACTTGCAAACCGGAGATCTTCAGGTTATAGGGACAACAACTATAAGGGAATATAGGAAATATATAGAAAAAGATCAGGCATTAGAAAGAAGATTCCAAACAATAATGCTAGAAGAACCAAGTGCAGAAGAAGCTGTTGAAATTATAATGGGAATTGCTAAATATTATGAAGATTTTCATAGGGTAATAATTTCTAAAAATATTATAGAAGAAACTGTGAGACTTTCAGAAAAATATATAAACAATAGGTATTTACCAGATAAAGCAATAGATATTATAGATGAGGCATGTGCAAGGATAAACTTAGGAAATAAGGAATTATACTATTTGGAAAAAGCTAAAACAGAATTGGAAGAAGTATTAAAACAAAAAGATGAATATGTACAAAATGCTAAAGAAACAGATTTTGAAAAAATGGCTGAATTTAAACAAAAAGAAGAGGCTATAAGACTTAAGATAGAAGAATTAGAAGAAAAAGCAAAACCAATAAGTATGAAACTTGAAGATATTGCAAAAGTTATAGAAAAATGGACAAAAATACCTGTAAGCAAGATAACAGAAACAGAAAAATATAAGCTTAAAAATCTAGAAGATGGATTAAGACAAAGGGTTATAGGACAAGAAGAAGCATTAACACTTGTATCTAAGGCAATAAGAAGAAATAGGGCAGGAATACAAAGTACTAAAAAGCCAGCATCATTCATATTTGTAGGACCTACAGGTGTAGGTAAAACAGAACTTGCAAAAGCATTAGCAGAATTAATGTTTGGTGATGAAAGAAAGATTATTAGGATAGATATGAGTGAATATATGGAAAAATATTCAGTATCTAAATTAATAGGGGCAGCACCAGGTTATGTTGGATATGAAGAAGGTGGAAATTTAACAGAAAGAGTTAGAAAAAATCCATATTCAATAATATTATTTGATGAAATAGAAAAAGCAAATCCAGAAGTATTTAATATATTATTACAAGTACTTGATGATGGTGTTTTAACAGATAGCCAAGGAACAGAAGTAGATTTTTCAAATACTATTATAATCATGACATCAAATGCAGGATCAAACTTAAACAATAATGGGATAGGATTCCGGAGATGTTAAAGTTATGAAAAAAGAAAGATTAATGCAAGGTGTAAGAGCAACATTTAGACCAGAATTTTTAAATAGAATAGATGATGTTGTATGTTTTGAAAGCTTATCAAAAGAACAATTACATCAAATATTAGAAATATTAGTAAAAAATACTAATAATGCACTAAAGAATAGGAATATATTTGTAGAACTTACAGATAAGGCTAAAGAATTTGTAGTAGAAAAAGGTACAGACCTTAAAAATGGTGCGAGACCACTTAGAAGAGCAGTACAAAGATATATTGAAGATACAGTTACAGATGGCATATTTAATGAACAAATACAAGACCGGAGATACTGTAAAATTAGATATTAATAATGAAAAAGATAATCTAATCATATTAGAAAAAGTAGGAGTAAAGAATTGATAGAAGAAAAAGAAAATCAGGATAATATAAAAAAGGAAGAAAATAATAAGAAAGCATTTTGGTATGAACTTTTACATGAGTGTAAACAATCAGGGGCAAGAAGAGGGGTAATACATACACCACATCGGAGATATACAAACACCTATTTTCATGCCTGTAGGTACACTTGCAACTGTTAAAAGTATGACAGAAGATGAGTTAAAAGAAATAAATGCACAGATAATACTTGCAAACACATATCATTTAAACTTAAGACCAACTTCAGAACTTATAAAAGATTTTGGAGGACTTCACAAGTTTATGAACTGGGATAGACCAATACTTACAGATAGCCGGAGGATTCCAAGTATTTTCTTTAAGTAAGATGAGAAAAATAACAGAAGAAGGTGCAAAATTTGTATCACACTTAGATGGTAAAAAATTATTTTTATCACCAGAAAGAGCAATTGAAATACAAGAAAACTTAGGTGCAGATATAATTATGTCTTTTGATGAATGTATACCATATCCTTCTACATATGACTATACTAAGAATTCTACTGAAAGAACAATTAGATGGGCTAAAAGAGGGAAAGATGCACATAAAAGAGAAGACCAAGCATTATTTGGAATTGTTCAAGGGCGGAATGTATAAGGATTTGAGAAAAATGTGTGTTGATGAAATGAAAAAGATTGATTTTGACCGGATATAGTATTGGTGGATTAAGTGTTGGAGAACCAAGAGAACTTATGTGTGAAATGCTTGAATATACAACAAAGCTACTACCAAAAGATAAGCCAAGGTATAATATGGGTATAGGATCACCAGACTATATATTTGACTCTGTAGAAAGAGGAATAGATATGTTTGACTGTGTATATCCAACAAGAATAGCAAGACACGGACAAGCTTTAACACATAATGGTAAAGTTACAATTAGAAATGCAATGTATAGGGAAAGTAAAGAACCATTAGACAGTGAATGTGATTGTAGGGTGTGTAAAAATTATACAAGAGGATATATTAGACATCTTATAAACACTAATGAGATATTAGGTATGAGACTTGTTTCATATCATAACCTATATTTCTTACTTAAGCTTACAGATAATATCAGAAAAGCAATAGAAGAAGATAGATTTTTAGACTACAAGAAAGAATTCTACAAGAAATTTGGTATAGAGGATGTAGAGCTTAAGGATAAGAAAAAAGATAAATAAGAATAAATAATAATAGTAATATTAGTAAAAAATATATTGTGAGAAATAGTAAAAGACTTCAATTTAAATAAGAACATGTTTTATAATTGAAGTCTTTTTATTTAAACTATTTTAATGATACATCTAATGTGCGGGATAGATGTTAATTCATTACAATTTTTAAATTTAAATGAAAGATCATTAATCTTAGTATTATTAGCTTTAGTTATAAGTATATTTTCACTAAAAGATATTTGGAATACAACTGCTAATAGTATTATAATTATAAATATATACAAGAAAAGGTACAAAGTAAATAGAATTTAGGTTATATAAATATTAAGTATATTAGATTTTAATATTATTGTAATAATTTTTGATCATATATTTTAACTTTTACATTAAGTTTATAACAATATACTTTAAATTATAGTTAAATATATGTATAATAACAATATTGGTATAACATATGTTTTAAAATAAAATATATAAATTAAAGAAGAGGAGAGACTAGATAAACGTGAATAATAAGGCAAAAATTGTAAGATTATTAGGAAGAATTCTTATATATAATTTTATTGTAATAGTATTATTAATTATAGGGGTAGCTTCTGTAATGTATTTTGATAGTAATAGAGCAAAATTTAAAGTAGATGGAAAAGAAGTAAATAGTGATTATCTTGCAATGGTAAAAGAAATAGAAGGAAAACCTTATTTAGCTTTAGAAGATGTACTTACACTTCCACAAATGAAGATGTATAAGTTAAATAATCGGAAAATATGATGGAAGTAATACAGATAATCAGTATTTCTATATTGATTCATATTATGAAGCAGTACAATTTGATAAGACAAAAAAAGGATTTACTAAATATATTAAAACAGATTATTTAGATAGAGAATTAGATGAACAAGCAAATTTAGTAAAAACAAAACAAGAAATAGAAGATAATATACCACCAAAACCAAGAACAAAAACACAAATGGATGAAACAATATTAAATCAAGAAGAATTTACATTAAAAGAATATATTAAAGTTGAAAATTCAAAGAAATATATATTATTAGAAGATGCAAAATATGTTTTTAATATTAATGTTAGAAGAAGTAATGATGGTAAAAATTTAGCTTTTGAGACTATTAAATATCTAGAAAAAAGTATTGCACCATATTTAAATCAAGAAGGATTATCTCTTACAGATAATTATCAAAATAGGAGAGCAATAGTTGATAATTATTTAGTTGTTTTAAATGCAGAAAATAAGTATGGTATATATGGATTTGATACAAATACCGGAGCATTTAAAAACGAAATAGCACTTCAATATGATGATTTAAGATACGCACAAAATAATAAGAATATTTATGTAGCAAAAAAAGAGACTATAGGAAAAGAACAAATATATAATATAGGGATAACAAACATTATTGATAAAAAACAAATTATTAAACTTGATAGATATGAAAAAATTGAAATATATCTTGGGGAAAAAGGAATATACAAAGTTGCTAAAAATAAGAAATATGGTCTTATAAATAATGAAGGTAAAGTTCTTATATCAGAAGAACAAGATGAAATAGGGATGTCTGTTGATGATTTTGACTCTGAAGATCAAGGCAAATTATTATTTGATAAGTTTATACCTGTTTTAAAAGGAGGAAAATGGGGTATTTATGTCTTACAAAATGATAAGTCTATAAGAATAGTAGAACCAGTTTTAGAGGCACTAGGATATGAAAAATATAGGTATGTAGATAGAGATTCATCAGGATATATAATGTTCACAAATGAGGATAAGAAATTTTTAGAAAAGAAAAAAGAAAATCCTGATAAATATGATGGGAAAACATTAACAGAAGAAGAATTAAACGAAATAGGATTCACAACAGATAAAAGTAAGATTGTAAATGGTGAAAATGTACTTACAATACCAGATGAAGAAGGATATCGGAGGTATAGTTATAAAAGCAAGTACTGGAAAATATGGTATATTATCATCAGAACTTGCAACACATAATAATGAACCAACATATCAGTTTAGATTATCACCACTTGCAGATAGTATATATAAGAGAATAGATAATCGGAAATGTTAAATATTATGCAATAATGAATAATTCAAGACCTGCAGAATTAAAAACACTTATACAAACAACAACAGGAAGATCAAGTAGTACAAATCCAGGATCTGGAGGTGTATCTAGACCTGCAGGAAATGAAGTTCCAATTGGAAATACAACAAATAATCCAAATGGTATATCTAATAATAATGGTAATAATGGACAAGTAAATTCAAATGTTGGTAATAGTGGAAATATTACTGTGAACCCAGCAAATAATCAACCTTCTACACAGGTTCCAACAAATAACCAAACACAGATACCAACACGGAGTACAAAATAATAATAATTTTGTTAATAATAGGTCTAATGTACAAACAAATTCAAGTCGGATCAATTACAAGATAAAAAATTAATTAAAGGGAAGGACAAAATGAAAAAAGGAATATTAAAAACAGTATATAATATAATATTAATATGTATTATGCTAAGCTTAGTAGTCTTAGGTGTAATGGGTATAGTATATAATTTTAACCGGAAATTTTGATAAAGCAATTTCAGGATATAAGTTTTCAGATATATTAGTACCATATAATGAATATGAGATTGCTCCATCATCAAGAGTTCTAGAAACAGAAGCATATATAGATAAAGATGGTAATATTATAAGAAAAGTACCATCAAAAACAGATATAGGTAATATTGATTTACCAAGAAAAGAAGAATTTGATGAAAAAGGTAATAAGAAAAATGATACTGATGTAAAGAAAGATCCTGTAGATAAAGAGCCAGAAGAAAAAGGGTATAAGATAGAAAAAAGACAATTTCCAGATAATGACCAAAAGGTAATGAATAGACGTGGAATGGATAAAAGTACAGAGATAATTATAAGACAGCTGAGAAGTGAAGGGTTTGAAAATGCAAGAATTTCTGAAGATAAACAAACAGGAAGACTTGTAATAAAAGTTCCAGAAGAAGTTGAAAGAGGACGGAATATTTTCAAGTACATCAAAGAAAAAAGCAAATTCAACTAAAGAAAAAGAAGCAGTAAAAAGTATATTACAAACAAGAGGAACACTTTCAGTACAAGATCCTGATACTCGGAAAAGAATACATAACAGAAAAGAATATAAGAAGTGTAGATATTTTAAGGACACAAAATGATGGAGCTTTTTTAGAAATAAAACTTGATGAAAATGGTAAAAAAATACTTTCAGAAATATCAAAAAAATATAATATAGAAGAAAAAGAAAAAGAAGGATCTAAAGAAAAGGTTAAGGTTAATCATGATATTTCTATAAAGATTTCTGATATGGAAGTTTTAAAAGCACCATTTGCAGAACCTAATGATACAGGAATATTACAACTTAAAATGCTTAATAGTGATAAGCTAAAAGAAGGAGAAGATGAAGAAAAAATAGAAGATGCGTTAAGAGAAGTAAGAAGACTTAAAACAGCATTAGAACTTGGAAAATCTCCAATATTATATAGCGTAGTAGGAACAACAGAAACAGTTCCAGCAGATATGAAACAAAATGTTTTAACAATATTAGTGATAATAATATTAGTAATAGCTATATTTATGGCTTTATCATATATATATTTTGTAGGTATAAAAGGAATATATCAAACACTTGTCCTTATATCATATATTTTAGTTGTAACACTATTTATAAGATTTACAGACATTGTAATAACAATACCAGCAATCATAGGTGTAATTATATTATACATATTAGAATATTTAGTATTATTAAAAACAGTGAAAGGTATTAGAGATAAAAAGGAATTCAATCCTATGTATGATCTAGTAGAATTAATTTCAAAAACATATATAATAGTTATATTATCAATAGTTTTAAGTTTTTCTACAAATATATTATTATCTTCACTTGGAATGACATTATTTACAGGAATAATATTATTATTTACACATAATTTCTTGTTTAACAGAAAGATAGGGAAAAATTAAGAAGGAAAAGAGGAAATGATGATTAAAGAAATATTAAAACAGTTAGGAATATTAATATTAATAATAGTAAGTATTATAGTTATGACATATGTTGTAAGTGATAAAGATATATATAGGGATGTATATGTTATGGATATTACATTAAGTAAAGAAGCAGATACATCAAAATTAGAAGAAGAAACAAGAAAAATATTAGAAGATAATTCCCTAGTAGTAAAGAAAAATGGAGTTTTTAATACATCTATAAGAATTGTATCAACAAAAGAAATTACTAATGATGGATATAATAAGTTTAAAGAACAAGTTTTAAACTTTGTAGATAGAGATGGGGTTGCAAAAGAGCCTAAATTAATACCAAAAGAAAATATATTTTTAAATATGGACATATATTTGATGAATCTTTTAGGAGTAATTATTGTAACAATTCTATGTATGTTTATAATGAAAGCTATAACAAGAAGATTAGAATTAAATGAGGAATAGATATTAAAATAGTATAGAATATAGAATAATTAAGAATGAATAATTAAAACACAAGATGGAACATAAAATTCAATCTTGTGTTTTTTATATAATGTTAAATAATATATTTAATTAGTACAATATATTTTAAAAGATATATCAGGAAAAATATCATCTTTAAGTTCTAAGTTTTTAAGATAATGATTATGAATATCATTATTTTTAACCATATTATATAATGCATTAAACCTACCAGTATGTTCTTTAATACGTTTATGTGCATATTCTACCATAGTTCCATTTGTTATTATAAAAAGCCAGTCACTACTTTGTAAAAGAAGAAGCTCGCGTGCCATTTGATTTAATGCACGAATTATAGTAGGATCTTCTGAATTCTTATAAAGGTTAGAAATTTCTACCATTTTATCACAAATTTTAAGTAGATGTCTATGTGCATAATCATTAGTATTATTAAGCCAAACCTCTGAATATCCGATTTGCTCCCCATGATGATCTACAAGGTGTAGATATTTGCATATTGGGAAAATGATGTATATATTCAGAAGGAGTAATACATTTAAAAATAGTTGTATCATAATATATTTTTTTAAAAAGTGAATAAATAAAATGTGGACCTTCATACCACCAATGACCATATAATTCAGAATCATATGGACATAGTATGATAGGTTTATTACTCATATTTTGTTCAACACTAAGAATTTGTTTTTCTCTAGAATGCATAAAGTGATCTGCTTGCATTTCAGAAATTTGTCTTGCAAGTGATATATTATATATTCTTTTATCAAATGTTTTTCCGAGTTATACTATGATATTTTATACCAGTATGTACTCTTACACCATTTTTAGCTATATATGGTTTAATATATTCATATGGAGCATCATAACCAATATCCTTATAAAAATCTCTAAAATTTGGATCTCCAGGATATCCAGTAATACTACTCCAAACTTGTCTAGAACTTTCTAAGTCTCTACCAAATGCTATAATACCATTTGGTGAAACAATTGGTGCAAATGTTCCGTAAATAGGAGTAGGATCTGCATAAAGTATTCCGGTGTGTTTCAGTTATAATATAGTCTATACCGTATTTTTTTAAATATTTATCAGATTCTGGTATATATCCACATTCTGGAAGCCATATTCCTTTAGGATTTCTTCCTAGATATTTCTTGTATGTAGATACACCTACAGCTATTTGTGTTTCAACAGCCTTTTCATTTGAATATATTATTGGAAAATATCCGGTGTGTAGCACCACATGTAATTATTTCTAAATATCCTAAATCTTGCAAAAGTTTAAATAATGATATTAGATCTGATTTTGCAAAATTAAGATAGAAATTAAGATCATTAGTGTATTTTTCATAATAATGTATACTAAGCTTATTTATTTCTTCAATATCTTTTGTTCTTTCTATTTCTAATGTGCAAAGTTCAATTTTTTCTTTTAAATATGATATATATCTTTGTTTTAAAAGAGTATTATCAAGCATACTTAAAATTGGTGGAGTAAGAGACATTGTTATTCTAAAATCAATATTTTCTTCAATTAACTTAAAAAAAGAAGAAAGAAGAGGAATATATGTTTCAGAAATTGCTTCAAAAAGCCATGATTCTTCTAAATATCCGATCATCTTCAGGGTGTGAAATATATGGAAGATGTGTGTGTAGAACAAAAGAAACATAGCCTTTTTCTATACCTTTTTTATAATTAGTCATTATATTATAATTATTGTTATTATTTTTTTCATTTTGTTTAATTTTTTCTTTAGCTTTTTCTTTAAGGCTTGTTAATATATTAAAATCAAAATATTTATTCATTTAAAAATCTCCCATAGTACTTGTTATATATTCATTTTCAAGAAGTTCTTCTTTTATTCCTAATATATTATGATATATATTATTTTTTCCTTTTAATATATCAGACATAGGTATAAAATATACATCATTTGTTCTGACATTTTTAAATAATATTTCTTTTCTATTATTATTAAGAATATGTCCGGTTTGGAGATATTATATTATTTGAAGTTGCAAAATGAATTATATTTCCAGAATATAATTTAGGAATATTATGATCATTATTATCATTTTTACATATTAAATTATTTAAAACTTTTCTTGCATATTTTATAACATATAGGCTTGAATTATCTTCTATGTCTATATACCAAGAATTTGCATATGGATCTATATCAATTTCAAATATGTTACCAGTTTTAATATTTTCAACTATTAATATTGGTTTTGTTGAGTAAAAGAAATCTTCCCCATAATTATTAACATATGAAGAAATATCATTATCTGATATATCCCAATATGCAAATAATTTTTTAGGAGTTTGTGCCAAAACTTTTATAACAGTTTCATTATATCTTTTAGGTATTTCATAATATTCAGAAGTATATTCAAATATATCTTTTTTAGGAGAAAATAATTCTTTGAAATTTTTTTCTAGTGTATTTAAAAATAATGTTGCTTGTTTTTTAAAACTATTTTTATTATCTAATATATTTCTTATATTATCTTGAATATTTTTATCTCTTATTTTTTTAAATTTTGCCTTATTTTTACAATTATCCCCTATAATTGTTTTAAGTATTCTAAAATTATATGTATTTTTAAATGTATATAATTCTTTCCTAAAAATAATCCTCTTATATATCTTTCTATTTTTTTCTATAGTCCTAACTTTTTTAATATATCTCTTCATTTGTACCTCGCTTAAAATTAAACATATAATAACCTATAATATTAATTGTAATTTACAATACTTTAAAAAACAATATATAATGTAATATCGTTATATATATTTAATATTTAGGGCTAATTTTGAGAATATGATAGAAAAAAAGGGTTTAAAAAATGATAAAATTAATGTATTATTTAATTATATAGGAAAATAGCAAATAAGGAGGATATATGGATATTAAAAATAATTATAATGAGTGTATAACAAATTTAGCATGTTCAATACAAGAATATTTTGGAATAGAAAATAGGCATAATACATTAAGTTATGTTGATGATATTTTGAGAGAAAAAAATCCAGATAATGTAGTTTTAATACTATTTGATGGAATGGGCTCAAGAATTTTAAACAGGGTATTAGATGGAGATGCTTTTCTTATAAAAAATAGGTATAAAGAGATAACAACAGTATTTCCAGCAACTACTGTTGCAGCTACAACAGCAATAAGGACAGGATTAAACCCAGTAGAATCTGGAATGCTTGGTTGGACTATGTATTATAGTAAGTTAGATAAAACTATAACTACATTTTTTGGATATGAAAAAGGTGATAAAGAAGAAAAAATATTACAAGATGCTGTTAAATATAGAAAAGAAAATATGAGAGAAAAAACAATTGTAGAACAAATAAATGAGAAAAATATTTATAAAGCTTATGAACTTATGCCTTTTGGAGAAAATCCATATAATGATATAGAAGATATGTTTTCTAAAATTGAAAATATATGTAAACAAGAAGGAAAAAAATATATTTATGCATATGATGTAGAACCAGATTCATCAATGCATCAAACAGGATCAGATAGTGACATTGTTAAAGAGTTAATAAGAAAAAGAAATGATGCAGTAGAAAAACTATATAATAATTTAAAAGGAACAAATACAGTAATTTTTGTTATTGCAGACCATGGACATATGAATGTTGAAAATATATTTTTAAAAGATTATCCAGAAATAAAAGAAATGTTATTAAGAACAACTTCATTAGAACAAAGAGCAGTAAATATGTTTGTAAAAGAAGAATATAAGGAAAAATTTAAACAAGTATTTAATAATGAATTTGAAGATGATTTTTATCTTTGTAGTAAGGAAGAATTATTATTAGATAAACTTTTTGGAGATGGAATAGAAAATCCTATTTTTAGAAATGCAATTCGGAGATTATATTGCAATTGCTAAAACAAATAAGGCAATATTAGATGATAATGACGATATACTAAAATCACAACATGGTGGATATACTGATGATGAGATATATGTACCACTTATAATACTAAAATAGTATATAGTTTAAAAATATATTGAAAGATACAAAAATGAGGGGGATATAGTGAAATAGTGCTTGATTTTAAACACTTTAAAACTATTATTCCTCTTTTGATATATATTAATTATGATCATATATTAAACCTAATAGTATTTTTAATGTTACTAAAAGATAAAAAAAGAATAAAAAATATGGAAAAAAAGAATAGTATGTAATATACTGTGTTGTATGAATATATATGAAGAAACTAAGATGATAATGAAAAAATATGGATTAAACTTTAAGAAGAAGTTTGGACAAAATTTTTTAACATCTGAAGAAATTTTAGAAGAAATAATAGAAAAAGCAGAAATATTAAAAGATGATATAGTACTTGAAATAGGACCAGGGATAGGGACACTTACAGCTAAGCTTTTAGAAAAAGAAGCAGAGGTAATATCTGTAGAACTAGATCAGGAATTAATAATTCCACTTAAAGATAGATTTTTTATGTATGATAATTTCACAATTATATCATCAGATATTTTAAAAATAGATATATATAATGAGATATCTAATATAATGAAAAAAAAGGGAATTGATATAGAAAAGAAAAAGATAAAGGTTGTTGCAAATATACCATATTATATTACAACACCAATCATTTTTAAACTTTTAGAAAATAGGGATATAATATCATATATATATATAATGGTACAAAAAGAAGTAGCAGAAAGGTTATGTGCAAAAATAGGGACAAAAGATGCACGGAAGCATAACATATATGGTAAATTATTATACAGAACATATATGGGACATTGATGTAGATAAATATAATTTTATTCCAAGTCCAAAGGTAGATTCAAAAGTTATTGGATTAAAATTTAGAGAAGAGCCATATCCTAAAGTAAGTGATGAAAAAATATATTTTGATATTATTAAAACAGCATTTACACATAGAAGAAAAACATTTCTAAATTCAATATCATCACTTAAAAATATTGATAAAGACAAGATAATTAGTATTATGAAAGAATTAGATATTGATTTAAGAATAAGAGCAGAAAAGATAACAGATGATATGTATGCAAAAATTGTAAATATGTATAAAAATTAGGAGAAGTTATGAAAAAAAGAAAAGGTATGACTCTTGTATCACTTATAGCATATGTTGTTGCATTTTCTATAATCGTACGGACTTATAACAGCTATAACATTTACAGCAACAGCAGATAGAAAAAGAATAAACACAGTATCTGAAGAAATGTATACAACAAATATTATAAGAGAATATATAACTAAAATGTTAAGTAAGAAAAATAAGACAGATGCTGTAATTATAAATATGACTAAATATGAATCATGGCAAACAAGGCCAGAAGATACTAGGATTATAGCAGTAGTAAAAAAAGATGAAATAAATATTCAAAATAGTTTAGAATATATAATGATAGATCCATATGATATGTTATGGTATGTTAAAAAAGAAACAAATAATACAATTTTAAAAAAAGTACCACTTGGAAAAGATTTAGAAATGATTATAAAAACTGTGACAAATGGTACAGACATATCACGGAAACTATAAAAAAATAGATGGTAAAAAAGATGGAGAGATAGAAGTAGAGTTGGTATTTAAAGTAGGAAAAAAATTAGAAGAAAAATATTATGTGAAAGGTAATTAAAAAATGTCAATACATATAAATGCAAAAAAGGGTGAAATAGCAAAAATAGTATTAATGCCAGGAGATCCATATAGGGCAAAAAAAATTGCTTTGAAATATTTAGAAGATCCATTACTAGTAACAGATGTTAGAGGAATGCTTCGGATATACTGGAACATATAAAGGAGTAAAAGTTACTGTAATGGGTTCACGGAATGGGAATTCCAAGTATGGGAATTTATTCATATGAACTATATACAGAATATGATGTTGATATAATTATTAGAATTGGATCAATGGGTTCAAATGATAAAAGATTAGAACTTCGTGATATATTATTAGTAGATACAGCATATACAGAAAGTATGTTTGCACTTAATTTAACAGGAGAAAATAAGGGGGAAGAAAATTTTGTAGCATATCCAAGTAGAAGTGTTACAGGTGAGATATATCAAGTAGGAATAGGAATGAATGAAGAAAAGTTTAAGGTTCGGAAATATTGCTACAAGTGAATGTTTTGATAAATATACAAAAAATCCAAAACTATATTATGAAAGAATGAATCCATCATGGAATATACTTCGGATGTGAAATGGAATGTTTTGCATTATTTAAAACAGCAGAGTTCTTGAAAAAGAAAGCGGCATGTCTTTTAACAGTTGTTGATGCAAACTATACTAAAAAAGCATTAACATCTAAAGAAAGAGAACAAGATTTAGAAGAAATGATAGAAATAGCATTAGAATCTGTAGTAAGTATTGATAAAATAGCAGATGAACTAGATGAAATAGAAGAAGAGATTTTAAGAAAAACAAAAGAAATGGAAGATAGTTTTAAACCTAAAAAATATAAAAGAATAGTAAATAAGGGAAGAAGTAGAACTATAAGACAAATAGCAAATCGGAGAAATTGTAGAAGAAAAAGAAGAAAAAACTGTAATTAATGATAAAGATAATAATCGGAGATATAAATAGTGATATCTGGATTAAAGAAGATAGTAAGCCAGAAATAGATTTTAATAATTTTAGTTTTAATGATTTAAAAAAAGATAGTGAAAAAAATCTTGAAAATGATGGAATTATATTTGATTAATAAAATATATTAAAAAAATATAAATAAAGATAAAAAAGAAATATTAAATTAATGATTAATAATAAATATTATATATAAGGAGAAAAAAATGTATTATAAAAAGAAAAGCTTTTTTAATAAATATGTTATTATGGGAATAACAGCAATAGTACTTATAGCAGTTATAGCATTAGTTTTAGCACTAGTGAATTCTGCAAAAGTATCACATGAAAAAGAACAACAAGTAGCTGTAGATGTAAAACCAGAACCAGTTCTTAAACTTACATTAAGCACAGAAGAGCCAAATCAAACAAGTGTAAAAATAACAGCAACAGCGACAGTAGCAGATAATGAAGGAATAAATACAATAACAGATCCAGAAGGTAAAGAGATATCAGGATCGACAGTTGAATATACTGCAACTAAGAATGGAGAATATACATTTAGTACATATGCTAAAAATGGTAAATTTGCAGAAAATAAGATAAAGGTAACAAATATAAAAGAAAGAACAGCAGATGAACCATATATCCCAGAAGGATTTAAACATACAGAAGGGACAGTAGTAGAAGGTTTTGTAATACAAGATCAAAATAAGAATGAATTTGTTTGGGTACCAGTACCATCAGGACAACTTATGTCTGATAATATACAAAATACAAAATATAACGATAGATCAACAGTTGTAAATGAACTTCAAAATAGTGTTGCAAAATACAAAGGATATTATATTGCAAGATATGAAGGAGCACAAGCTAAAACACAAGATGGTACAGAAGTTGTAATAACAATGAAAGGGTTAATGCCATGGACAAATGTAAATTATGAAACAGCACAAAGAGTTTCAAGTGAAATGTATAAAGAATTAAAATATAAGGATGTAAAAACATCATTAATGTCAGGATTTGCATGGTATACAGCATTACAATGGATAGATCAAAGAGTTCCATTATTCTCATCTAGTACAGATAGAGGAAATTACTCAGGACAAATTTATCCAACAGGTACATTTAAAAGTGATTCTGTAAATAATATATTTGATTTAGCAGGGAATGTTCGTGAATGGACAACAGAACAATATCTTGAAACAGATTCATCAAGAGAAGAACAAAGAGTTTTAAGAGGTGGAAGTGCATCTGTTCCAAATACACCTATAAAAGGTACAGTACAACCAGTATCATCAAAAGATGTCACATGGGGATTTAGACCTGTATTATACAAGGAGAATTAAAATGAGTATACAAGATAAAGAAGAAAAAGAAGAGTTACAAAAAAAAGAAGTAATTGAAGAAAAAAGGCAAAGTGGACTTGGAATTTCAAGTATGGTACTTAGTATAATAGCAATTGTTATATCTTTTGCACCGTTTATAAACATTATAATATTACCACTTGCAATAATATCTATAGTATTTGCATTATTAACAATTATAAGAAGAAGTGTAAGAAAATCATTTGCAATAGCAGGACTTATACTTTCTATAATTGCTATAATAGTTGCATTTTCAATGACACTTTTTGCAATAAGAATGATGGAAAAATCAGGAAGAGAATTAGAAAGAATTGCAAAAGAATCAGAACAAAGAACAAAATATGATGTAACAGATATAGAATTAAAAGTAGATGATAAATCTACAAAAGTAACAGGTAAAATTAAAAATAAGTCTGGAGAAAAGAAAGAATATTTAACAATGACAGTACCTATAATAGACAAAGAAACAGGTAAAAAAATAATAGATCTTTACCGGAGTAAGTAGAAATTTAGATAATAATGGTATATGGGAATTTGAGGTTGTTTCAAACCAAAAAATAGAAAATGGTAAAGTAGATGAAAAAGGTATAAGAGTATTTGCTATGTAGATAAATATATAGGAGATACTAGAAAATAATATGCTAGTATCTTTTTACATATATTAATATAGAATAAGAGTAAAGATATAATAGGATAATAAGAGTAAAATATTATTGTATATAATAATGTAAAAGAATATTTAAATAATATGGAAATAGAATTTAAAACAGTAGAACATGAACTTTTATATAAAACAGAAGAAGTAGATAGAAATATAGAAAGATATGATCGGTGTTAGAACAAAAACAATGTTTATAACTACAAAGGACTTATTTAAATATAATTGAATTATAATATAACTTTAAAAAAAATGATTTGCATTAATTGAAAAAATATGTTATTATGTATACATAATGAATTTATAAAAAATGGAAAATTTTATTTTTTTAGGAGGTGAAAAAAAGTTATTTCATTTTAATTTAATAAATAACAAAGAGAGGTGTAAATATAAAATGGAAAATGATATAATAAATTTAATAATACGGATTGTAAAACTATTTTTTAGTAAAATTCCATATTCATTTGAAGCACTATCAGGGGTAATAGCTTTCTTAGCGTATTATAATATCTTGCTAGGGCTTTACTCTAGGATTAAAGGGGAAAAGAGTAAAAAAACAGTAAATACTGGGATTAGGATATTCAGCTGTGTGTGGGTGATTATCTGTATGGTATTTGCATATAGAGGTAATTTAGCATATTTTGTGATATCAATGCAAGGCATGTATATCGCAAGAGATGCATTTGGGTTTGCAGTTAATACTGAAAACTTTGATAAAACGCATTTTATCTTAGGACTATTTTTTTTGTTACTTTTTTTAACGATAAAAATAGTTAAAAGATAATTAATAAAAAAGATAGGTGTTTTTAATGCATCTATCTTTTTTTATTGTCTAAAATATAAAATAATATTCAAATTTAATGACTTATTGCAGTTTAAGGTTAAAAACCTGCAATTATATTTTAAATTTACTTTTTTTTAATTAAATTTCAAAAAGTGTTTAAAAATATTTTAAAATAGATTATAATATTATAGGTTAAAAGGACAGGTCTTGTTCTTTTTTAGTCTAAACATAAAATATATATTATTATTATGGAAAAGTAATAGTATATATTATATAATAGAATATGTAAAATATTCTGAAATTAGAAAGAAGAATATAAAGATAGAAGTAGAATTTTAGATTTAAGGGAAAAATTAAAGAAATGGCAAGAGAGAGAAAATTTAAAGATATACTACGGTGATGTTGAAATCTCTAATATAAGAGGGAATTTAGACATAAAAGTTACAGGTATAACATCAGATTCGAGAAATGTTTATGAAAATATGATATTTGTAGCTATAAAAGGGTATAAAGATAATGGAATGAAATATGTTAAAAATGCTATAGAAAATGGGGCAGTAGCAATAGTAATAGATGATGATGAAGATATAGATAGTATAGAAGAAGATATAGCTATAATAACAGTTAAAAATTCAAGAAGAGAATTAAGTAGAATTTCTAGAAATTTTTACGATAATCCTAGTGAAAAATTAACAGTTATAGGTATAACAGGTACAAAAGGTAAATCAACAACGACATTTATGATAAAAAGTATTCTTCAAGCATCAGGTAAAAAAGTAGGACTTCTTCGGAAGTATTGGTGGATATATTGGAGAAGAAAAAAAACTTAACAATACAAGAACAACACCAGAAAGCTATGAAATACAAAAGTTTATGGCAGATTTAGTAGAAGAAGGATGTACACATGTTGTACTTGAAGTATCATCACAAGCAATGATAACAAATAGAGTTGATGATATTAAATTTGATATTGCAGGGTTTACAAATTTTAGTGAAGATCATATATCAAAATATGAGCATCATAGCTTAGAAGAATATTTTGAAGCTAAAATAGAACTTTTAAAAAGATCCCCTAAGGTTGTTATAAACTGGGATGATGAAAAAGTTAAAGAATGTTATAGTTTACTTAATGGTAAAGAAATATATGATACAGGGATTATAAGAGAATCAGAGAATATAAATGAAACACATCTGCCATATGTTTATGTAAGAGAAGAAGAAATAATTCTTACAGAGAAAAAGACAAGATATATGGCAAATATTGATAAAGTAAAAAAAGAGATAACATTAAAACTTCCAGGTAAATTTAATATATATAATTCATTAATGGCAATAGCTATAACAGAAATATTAGGTGTTGATAAAGATAATATAGTAGAAGGATTATCAGATACGAAAGTACTTCGGAAGATTAGAACCAGTACCAAATAAGCTTGACTTAAATATATTATTAGATTATGCACATACACCATCATCACTTAAAAATGTTTTAGAAACAGTAACAGCATATGCAAAGGGTAAAGTTATATGTGCTTGGGGAGTAGGTGGAGATAGAGATACAGCAAAAAGACCAATAATGGGAGAAATCTCAGGTAAATTTGCAGACTATACAATACTTATGTCAGACCAAGTAAGAGGAGAAGATCCAGAAAAAATATTAAGAGAGATTGAATCAGGACTTAAAAATATAACTAAAAACTATGAAATAGTTGTAGATAGGAAAGAAGGAATAGAAAAAGCTATAAGGATGGCTAAAAAAGAAGATACAATATTAATACCTGGATTTCGGACATGATATGTACCAAGAAATAAAAGGGGTGAAATATTACTTTAATGAAAGAGAAGTAATAGCAGATGTTGTAGAAAAAATATTAAATGAACAAGAAACAAAAACTATAGTATAAAAGCTATAGTTTTTTATTTACTTTAAAATTAAAGGTGATGTAATTAAAGCTAGAATGGAGAGAAAAAAGATTTAAACAGATAAATAAAAATAATATATCTGGAAGAAAATTGGAGGCAAAATCATGAAGAAATATAAAAAAAGATTAGTAATCGAACTTAGTACAGATCAACGGACTGTAACAGGTTCATCTAATCTGCTAAAAACAAAAATTGATGATCAAGAATACTTAATCTTGATTGATTATGGAATAAACTCTGAATATGATGAAATAAACTCAAAGGTAAATTTTGATGTGTCAAAACTAAAAGCGGTATTTTTGACACATGTTCATGCAGATCATGTGGCAAAAGTTCCTATTTTGTATAAAAAAGGATATATTGGAAAATTATACCTAAGTAAAGAATCCAGCATATTGTTAGAAAGTATTTTGAGAGATAATTTAAAGATAATGCTTGAAGAAGCGAAAAAGAAAGCAGTATCTCCAATATATGGAGAAGAAGATATAAATACAGTTCTAAAAAATATTCAAGTTATTGAATATAAGAAAAAAAATATTTTAAAAATAGATGATTTAGTTATAGAGTATCTATTTTATCGTAATAACCATATATTGGGAAGTAGTTCAATATATGTAAGAGTAAAAAAAGGGATAGAAAATCTATCTTTTCTGTTTAGTGGAGATTGGAATAAAAAGTGTAATCTCCTAAGAAAAGAAAATCATGTAATAAAAAAAGCTATGAACTCTAGAAGAATTAATATTATATTAGAATCTACATATGGTTCTAATATAAATAAAATAGAGGAACCTAGCTTTGAAAGAATTCTTATAGAAGAAGTGAAAAAAGGGAAAAAAATTTTTATAGCAGTGAATTCACTGCATAAAAGTTCGGAAGTTATATCAAGAATTAAAGATCTTCAAGAACAAAATGAAAATTTGTTCAAAGATTATTCAATTTATTTGGATGGAAAATTAACTAATAAGTTGAATAATATTTATATGGGGATTCTGAAGAAAAATTTTATGCCTTTAGGTATAAAATCAATTTTAGAGAAAAGTGAAAGATTTGAAGCCATAGAAGCAACCAAAACTATAATCGTTTCATCTTCAGGGATGATGACAAATGGTCCCATACGAAGATATTTGTCAGAATTTATTGAAGATGAAAATTCAAGTTTTATAATATCTTCATACTGTGCAGAAGGAACAGTAGGGAAATATTTGGTAGAAAAATTTAAAAGAAGAGAAAAAAAGGTAGAATTGTTTGGTAAAAAATTTAAGTTAAAAGCAAGCATTTTACAAGCGAGAAATATATCTTCCCATGGAACAGGTGGGGAGATGATAGAAGAAATAATTAAAAAAATCCCAGAAAAAAACATTTCCTCTCTATTGCTTAATCATGGAGAGGACAGAATAAGGGAAAAGTTTAAAAAAATGATAATCTTTAAAACAGGATTATCAGAAGAGAGAATATTCCTTTATGATAGTAAAAGAAAGTTCATTTTTGATAAAAATGGACTGAAAAAAGTGATTGAATTAAGTAATTATAATGGTGTAAAAAAAGAAATGAAAGATAAAAAAGAAAAATGTGAAACTCATAGAAGAGTTTCACATAGAAGAAAATGATTTTAAATTTAAAAGAGATATCAAAATAGGTATCTCTTTTCTGATGATTATAATTATTTATAAAAGTTATGTAAATACTTGAAATACAAAGCTTTACATAACATTAATGGTCGATGGTTATATTAAAATTATGTAACATTAATGCTTTAAAAGTTTTACAAATATATTGAAATTTGTAAAAAACATTAAAATGTGCTATACTAGAATAGTAAATTATATATAAAATAAGTAATTTTAAGAAAGAAAAAGGAAAGTGGTTATGAATAATAAGAGAAATATAGTTAAATATATAAAAATATTTAGTGTAATGTTATTTGTATTAGTAGTAGCAATAGTTATAAATAAAATAGCTATAGCAACAACAAATCCTACAGCACCAGCAGTAGGAACTACAGTACAATTATCAAGGGTAGCATACCCAGGAGGGGAAGAAGCAACAAGATTTTTTGATAGAGGTAATGCAGATAGAAAATCAACTCAACAAAGATATGATACAAGAGGAAAACATGCATATTTAACTGGGGAAAATCTAACAATAAGAAAAATTTCTAAAGGTGGAAGTGGACAAGATATACTTTACTGTTTAGATGAAAGTTTAGAATTCCCAAATGACTCAGGTATAAATTATAGGGTTGCAGGTGAACTTAAAGATATTAATCAAATACCTACAAAAAATGGACAAAGACAAATCAGTCAAGAACAAAAAAATATGATGTATTGGTATGCAGAAAACCTATTATATGATAGAGATGATAAAGATCAAGCATACAAAACAGCTATGAAAGATAAAATAGCTAAAGAAACATATTTAAATATAAATCCAGGAACAACAGATCCAACACATATTGAAAGTGGACTTAGAAGATATTTTATAAATGTAACAGATGATGATTTTAGTCTAATAAATCAATGGGTTATCTGGTATATAATGACAGGTAATGACAAGTTTAATTTTGAAACAACATACGATATTTTCCAATCAGGTGGACAAGCATCAGATAGACAACCAGATGCAAAACAAGCAAGAAAAGAAATATATCAATATATAAAGAAGAAAATTAATGAACATAGAAATGACGCAGTGCAAGAAAGACCAGAAATTAATGAAAAGTTTGTAACAACAACAGGTGAAGGAACACTTAAAAAACTTTCAACAGGTTATTCTATAGAATATTTAAAATTTGATATACCAGAATCTATAAAAGATAAGATTGGTGAAATTAAAATATATAGAACAAAAACAGGTGGAGCAGACAAACAAAGAATTTCATTAAGTGAATTAAAAGCAACATCAAAAGAAGGAAATAATATTCGTTTTACAAAATTAAATGATTTAATAGGTAAAGGTGAATTTAAACTTAAGATAGAAGAAGATTTTCCAGCAGGATATAATGAAATAATGTTTGAAGTTGAAGATACAATAGTATCTAATAATTTAACAGTATATCTTCCAACAGATGGAACTTATCAACCAGTTGTAGGTATTGAAAGACAAATTAAAAGATATGTAAGAAATAATAGAATACCAGTAGGTGAAAAGCCACAAGAAGAAAAAAAATATGACTTAGCATTAAGAAAATTCATAATGTCAGTAGATGGACAAGCACCAACTGTTAGTAGAATACCAAGAATAGACAATACAAAACTGGCAAACTTTAAATATTCAAGTACAGCAACAGGTACAGAAACAACAAGAACATATTTACATCCAAAGAATCCATTAGATGTTCAAATAGGAAGTACAATATTATATGGTATAAGTGTATATAATGAATATGAAACAGATGGTAAAGTACAAAAAGTAGTTGATGTATTACCACCACATTTAGAATTAAAAGAAAATAGTAGTATAAATGCACAGTATGGATGGAGAAAATCAACAACAAATCCAAGAGCAATAGAAACAGATATTGCTAAAGATAAGATATTAAAAGGTGTTAAAGCAACAAATACAGGAAGTGGATTAAAATTAGAATTTGATAAATATACTTTCCAAGTAGAATTAGTTGTAACAAATGAAGCAACAAATGATGAAATATTAACAAATATTGCATATATAAACAATCAAGAACCATTACCAGATAGAGATTCAACACCTGGAAATACAAGTATACCAGGAAAAATGGATAGCTACAAAGGTAATAATTCAAATAAGGAAGATTTATCTGATGCAAATTACTTCTACAAGGGACAAGAAGATGATGATGATTTTGAAAAAGTAAGAGTAAAAGTTAAGCCAAAACCTGTACAAAAAGAATTTGATTTAGCATTAAGAAAATTCATAACAGATATATCAGGACAAGCACCAAATCCTTCAAGAGAACCAGTAGTTGATGTGACACCACTTAAAAATGGTACAAAAACAACAGCAGATTATAAACATCCAAAAAATGAACTTTTAGTACAAAAAGGTGATGTTGTAACATATAAGCTTAGAATATATAATGAAGCAGATATACATGGTATAGTAAGTAGAATAGATGATTATTTACCAGCAGGAATGGGATTCTTACCAGAACATAAGGTTAACAAACAATATGGATGGAAAGTAAGTTCTCAAACTGTAGGAGATACAAAGAAAGCATCACAAATATCAGGACTTACAGTAAATGCAGATAAAGATAAATTTGAAGGTATAAATAATGTTGATGATACAACAATAGTAATGACAAATGGATCACAAGTAAGACTTGAAACAGATGCATTAAAAGCAAATTTAACAGATCAAGAAATGAAAGATTTAATTGAAAATGGAACTGTTAAACAATCAGAAGAAAGTAAGATATGGAAGCCATTTGATAAAAATACTAATTCACTTGATTATAAAGATGTAGAAATAGCATTAATAGTACTTGCAGATACAAAACAACAAAATAATCTTAAAAATATAGCTGAAATAGGTGTAGATTATCCAGCAAGTATAACAATTAAAGATAGAGATTCAGTACCAGGAAATGTAAGAGTACAAGGATATGGAGAACAAAGTCAAGAAGATGATGATGATTTTGAACCATTATATACAAGAAAAGTGCAATTTGATTTAGCATTAAGAAAGTTTATAACAGAAATATCTGGTAAAAATCCAGATCCTTCAAGAGAACCAAAAGTAGATATATCACCACTTAGAAATGGACAAACAACAGCAACATATACACATCCAAAAAATCCGTTAATAGTACAAAAAGGTGATATAGTTAAATATAAGATTAGAGTATATAATGAAGCAGAAATACCAGGAATTATAAGCAATATAGCAGATTATTTACCAACAGGAATGGGATATTTACCAGAACATAAAGTAAATAAAGAAAATGGATGGACTGTTTCTACAGACTCTTCAAATAAAGTAAATGAAGTAAATGCTTCAGGTATAACAGGATTTAATATTAAAGCAAACTTATCAGAATTTGATGGAGTAACAGATGCAAATAATATTAAGATTATAAGAGTAGGAGAAGGAAATACAAAAGGTACACTTTTAACAACAGATAAATATAAAGTTCAAATGGAAAAATCTGAAATATTAAAAATGGTAACAACAGGGGTAATACCAGATGCATATAAGGATAAGATTTTAAAACCATTTACATCAACATCTACAGAACTTGACTATAAGGAAGTGGAAATAGCAGCAGTAGTACTTGCAGATGTTAAAGATGGAAACAATCTTAAAAATATATCTGAGATAGAAAAAGATTTTCCAGGTGAAAATGGATCTATAGTAAAAGATAGAGATTCAGTACCGGGAAATGTAAGAATACCAGGATATGGAGAACAAAGCCAAGAAGATGATGATGACTTTGAACCATTAGATACAGAAAAGAAAGAATTTGACCTTGCATTAAGAAAATTCATAACAAAAATAACATCAGAAGATGGAAAAGATTCAAAAGATTATGATAGAGCACCAAAAGTGGATACAACACCACTTAAAAATGGACAAACAACAGCAACATATACACATCCAAAAGATCCATTATTAGTATTACCAAAAAATATTGTTGACTATACATTAAGAATATTTAATGAAGGTGATGTTGACCGGATATGCTAAAGAAGTAAAAGATAATATTCCAGCAGGATTAGAATTTTTACCAAATAATGAAACAAATAAAGCATATGGTTGGAGAATGCTTGACGAAAACGGAAAAGAAACTGGAGATCCTTCAAAAGCTAAAGAAATAGTAACAGATTACTTATCAAAGGCTAAAGAAAAAACTGCAGGTTCAAACCTTATAAAAGCATTTGACAAAACAACAGGTAAATTAGATTATAGGGATCTAAAAATAGTATTTAAAGTTTCACAAGACTTTAAACCAAGTGATGGAATTATAAAAAATATAGCTGAAATAAAAGAAAATGAAGATGAAAATGGAAATGCAATAAAAGATAGAGATTCAACTCCAAATAATAATAAAGAAGGGGAAGATGATATTGATTTTGAACCACTTAAAACAGTAGAATTTGACTTAGCACTAAAGAAGATTGTAGCAAAAGTATTTGTAATGTTTGATGGAAAAACAGTAACTATTGATACAAAACATAAATATGAAGATAATCCAGAAGCAGTAGCAAAAGTTGAATTAGATAGCAAAAAATGGGATAAAACAGAAGTTAGATATGAATTTGGTATCAGAGTAACAAATGAAGGACAAATCCCAGGATATGCTAAAGAAGTTTCAGACTATATACCAGATGGATTAGAGTTCCACCAAGAAGATAATCCATTATGGAAATTAAAAGATGAAAAAACAGCAGTAACAGAACAGTTAGCAGATAGATTATTACAACCAGGAGAATCTGTAGAAATTAAGATAATCTTAAGATGGAAAAAAGCAGCAAACAATATGGGAGTAAAAACTAACTGGGCAGAAATTTCAAAAGACCAAAATGAATATGGTGTAAGAGATAAAGACTCAGTACCAGGAAATAAAAAACCAGGTGAAGATGATATTGATGATGCACCAGTAGCATTAACAATAGCAACAGGTAAAGAAGCAACATTCTTTGCAGTAACATTATTATCATTAAGTATAATGGGTACAGGATTGTTTATTATAAAAAGAATTGGTCTTAGACAATAAGAAATTTAAATAATTAAAATAGAGTAACTTGTATTTTGAAGTTGCTCTATTTTTGCATTAAATAATAGTTTATAATTAAATATATTATAATTTAAAAGAAAGGTGGAAAAGATAAATATGACAAGAAGATACAATAAAAATGAAATAAATGAGCTTTCTGAAATTCTAAAAAATGATGGAGTAATTAGTGTACCTACTGATACTGTGTATGGATTATGTTGTAAAATTAATTCTAAAAAAGCATATGAGAAATTATTGAATATAAAAGAAAGACCTATAAATAAGGCATTCCCTATAATGTGTCTAAATGAAGAACAGATAAAAGAAATAGGAATTGTAAATAAAAAAATAGAAAAAATAATTTCTGTATTTATGCCTGGGCCAATAACCCTAATATTAAATAAAAATAATGGAATAGATGATTATATAACTAATGGTAAAAATACAATAGCAGTTAGAATGGCAACATCAAATGTTTTAGAAGAATTAATCAAAAAGGTTGGAAGTCCATTATTTATGACTAGTGCAAATAGGAGTGGAGAACCTGAGTGTAAGAAAATAGATGAAATAGAAAAGATATCTCCATTGATAGATGGTATATTATGTGGAAAATGTAATTTTGGGATGCCAAGTACAATAGTTGATTGTAGTTCTGAAAAAATAGAGATTATAAGGAGAGGACCAATTTTAGAAGAACAAATTAAAGAAGTATTAAATGATTAAATAGATTTATAAATAGTAAAATAAAAAAGAGTTTAATTTATTTGAGAAATACTTTAAAATTAAACTTTTTTTATCATTTTAATACATAGAATTATGTAACTTGAAAAAAATATGAAATAATTATAAAATAAGCATAGAATAGATTGTAATTAATTATATATGTAAGAAAAAATCGAAAAAAATTATGTATACATATATTATAATAGAAAGAAGGTAACAATGGAATTCCTAGAATGGTTCAAGGATAGTACAAAATTTAAAAGATGGATGTTTTTAATAGTAATAGGACTTAGTATTATGTGTTATACAGCAGCTAAAATAATAAGTTTAAATGTTATAGAACCAATGACAGTTATAATATCTGTAATAGAATTTGTGGTAGGACTTGGTGTTGTAATTTGGGGGATACTTGGTATTCAAAAAAGAACATTAGAAATATTCATAGAAGCAAATCGGGGTTAGTAGTCAAAAATTAAAAGAAAAAAATATTAAATTAAATTCATTAATATTTGATAAAACTATATATGAAAATGGACCTAAAATTGTAGTTATAGGTGCAGGTAGCGGTGTTGATACTTTAGTTAAAGGACTTAAAACATATACAAGTAATATAACAGTTGTAGCTACACTTTCAGACTCTAGGAAAGTAGATGTTGATTTAACTAATAATCAGAGAAAATTACAAATATTACCATATAGTAATATAAAATCAAGTATTGCATCACTTTCTAATGATGAGGAAATAATGACAAAAGTAATGGAACATACATTTACATCAGAAGTTCTAGAAGGACTTAATTTTGGTGATATTTATTTGCTTGCAATGCAAGAAATATTTGGAAATGTTTCAACATCTATAAAAAAATCTACAGAAGTTTTAAATATTTCTGGAGAAGTTGTTCCAGTATCTTTAGATACAATAAGTATATGTGCAGAACTTACAGATGGTACTATTGTTAAAACAAAAGAAGAAATTCCAAAGGTTGTTAGAGAAAAAAGAGAGCCTATACAAAGAGTATATATAGAACCTAGTAATGCACGTCCAACACCACGTGTATTAGAGGCAATTGAAGAGGCAGATGTTATAGTTATAGCTCCAGGAAATCTTTATACAGAAATAATACCAAATATGATTGTTAAAAATATTGCACATAAGATTAAAATATCTAATGCTAAAAAAATATATGTTGCAAATATAATGACAGATGCAGGACAAACAGATGAATATAATCTATCAGATCATATTAAAGCTATGACAGAACATTTAGGAGAAAATATATTTGATTATTGTTTAGCAGATAATCGGAAATATAGTTCCAGAATATATTAGAATGTATCATAAACAAGGGACAGACCTTGTAAATGTAGATAAAGAACTTGTTAGAAAACAAGGAACAAGGGTTATACAGAGAGACTTTTCTAAAATAGTAGATGGAAAGATAAGACATGATTCTGATGCAATATCACTTGCAATAATGCAAATTGTTTTATCAGATATTCGTTATTCT
>ERZ772827.213-NODE-213-length-32902-cov-8.685847_pt1 | contig 32902 bp, 52 predicted proteins | sample MGYA00580850_ERZ772827 | MGnify/ENA primary metagenome ERZ772827 (study PRJEB29015, sample SAMEA2737950) | human oral metagenome | biome: human oral; feature: human-associated habitat; material: dental | place: China | collected 2145 ... | reverse complement strand
TTGCAATATTAAATATTTTTACTTTCAATACTTTTCCCATCATTTTTGCTTTTATCTTTTCAAACTCATATTTTAAACATTTACATATATATTTAGATATATTTCCTCTTTCCAAATATTTTTTTAATGTTGTAGGTATATATATCATTAATATTTCATATCTTTTATTATTATTTTCATTATTTTTATTACTATTTATAGTAAAATTATACATTATTTCTTTTAATATATCTTTTGAATTTATTTCTATTATACTTTTTAATATATATCTTTTATCAAAATATTTTATATCCATTATTTCTTTTTTTATACAACTATAATCTTCTAAAAATATATGTATTATATCATTATCTATCCTTTGTGTTTGTTTTCTAAACTTATTCTTATATAATTTAACACAGTCATCACATATATATTCATAATCTTCAATATAATCATTCTTTAATTTTTCTATTTCTAAATCTTTAGCACAAAACTTACATATATTTGGAATTATTCCTAAACTTTTTAAAACCTTTTTTAATCTTATTTTTTTCATGCAAACATTTTAGCACTTTTTTCATTTTTTTCAAGATAAATAACAAAAACATGTACAATTCTTTTTGTACATGTTTTATATATTTTTTAATATATTTTATTTTATTTTAATAATTCTATGTTAAGTGGTTGTAATTTTATCTTTTGGTCTTCATGTATAAATTGATGCCATGTATTTTGAAGACTTTCTTCCATTTGTAATAAATCATATGTAAAATATGCTTTTCCTTCAAATTCTAACTTATTCATTGCCATAACTTTATATACTTCTGCCATATGTTTTTTATCTTCACACACAAATAATATATATGGTTTTTCATTTAAACCATTTTCACCTTCTTTAAAATTTTCATAAAATTCCTTATATAGGTTTAAACGTGCAAGTAACTTTTCTTCCCAGTTTTGTTCACGTCTTACTGCTTCTACTGCAACATCTATTTTTGTTATACCTTGTGCAAGTGTTATAAACCCATTAGCTTTTAATTTATTTTCTTTTCCTTCCATTAAAACTTTTTTAATTTCATCAGACTTATAACTTGAGCATTTTGATTTTATTGCAAGTATTAATTGATTTGTTGCAAGTGTTCTTTTCATTACTGCTACAGGTTTTGTATTATCTGTTGGTTTCCAATGTACATTTACTTCTCTTGCTTCTAATAAGTATTTTGCATTTTTTTCTAAACAATACACCTTATATGCCGCTTTTTCTTCTAATGTTCCAAAATAATATCTTGATAATAATTTTGTTTTTAACATTTGGTCTAGTTTCTTAACCATTTTTCTACTATTATCTATATGTATACCATCCATTTCAAGTAACATATTTATTTGTCTTGATGTTATAAACTCATATTTATCAACATATTCTAATATCTTATATTCTAATTCTGTTATATGATTTCTATCTATCTTATTTGTTATTTGAACTATTGAAACATATCCTTCAAATCCATCAAATTGTTTTATTTCTCCCTCTTTTATTGCAAAAGGTGATATCTTAGCTTTTATTTCATTATCTTTTACCATTTTTACTCCTTCATATACAAATAATTTATTATATATCTGTTTAATCTTGTTATAACATATTTAATTCTTTTTTTTAAGCTTATTTACAATATTTTTATCTAATTTTATATATTTTCCTTGTTTTATATTTTTTACATCTAAAAATCCTATTCTATTTCTATGTAGTGCAAGTAATTTTAACTTTACTGCTGCAACCATTTTTCTTACTTGTCTATTCTTTCCCTCTTTTATAATTATACTAAATCTTGTTTCATTTTTTTCAAAAGAATATCCGAAGTATTTTTATAATGCTTTTTCCAGTATCATATTTCTTATCATCTACAAGTATTGTAACTCCATTTTTTAAAACATCTAATTTTTCATCACTTACTTTTCCTCTTACTGTAACATAATATTCTTTTTCTATATCATGTTTTGGGTGTGTAAGTTCTTGTACTAGACTCCCATCATTTGTAAGTATTATTGCTCCTGTTGTATACATATCAAGTCTTCCTGCTGTTACAATTCTTGTTTTAGTTTTTATAAGATCTACTGCTTTAGGTCTTCCGAAATTGTTCATCATTTGTACATATGTATCCGAAGTGGCTTATTTAATAGGTAATATTCTAATTCTTCTTTTTTTAATAATTTTCCATTATATTTTATAATATCACTTTCTTCTACATTTTGCCCTATAACTGCAACTTCTCCATTTACTGTAATCTTCCCATCTTTTATATATTCTTCTGCTTTTCTTCTAGAACATAATCCTGTTTCTGCTATATATTTTTGTATTCTCATATTATATTTTCTTCTCTTTCTATCTTTTCTATTTCATCATAGTCTTTTTCTTCAAAAATCATTTTCTTTTTAGTTATAGGATGATTAAATTCTAAATATTTACTTTGAAGCACTTGACCTTTTATGCCAAAATTATTTTTTCCGATTTGAATATATATTATCACCTATTATTGGATATCCTAAATATGCCATATGTACCCTTATTTGATGTGTTCTTCCTGTTAATAGCTCAACTTCCAATTTTGTTATTCCATTTTTAGTCCATATTTTCTTAACCTTTGTTATAGCTTCTTTTCCATCTTTGCTTATACACATTTTATGCCTATTTTTTAAATCCCTTCCAATCGGAAGTTTTATAGTAAAATTATCTTCCTTTACTTCTCCTCTTACTATACAGACATATTTTTTAATAATACTTTTTTCTTTAAAATCTGATATCAAATTATTCATTGCTTTTTCTGTTTTTGCTATAATCATAAGTCCTGTTGTATCTTTATCTAGTCTATGTACTATTCCTTTTCTTCCTTCTTCTCCTGGAAGATTATTATAATTAAATTCTAAAATATCTGATAATGTAATTTCTTCAAAATTTCCATTTCCCTTATGTACAATCATTCCTTTTGGCTTGTTTACAACTAAAATCTCTTCATCTTCATATACTCTTATTTTTTCTAATATATTATTTCCACTTTTCATTTCATTTTTTAATATATTATTTTTTATTTCTATATTCTCTGCCCTTATTTCTCCAATATCTCTTACTATATCTTTTAATATATATATCTTATCATTATTTTTTAATATATTACTATTTTTTGTCTTTTTTAAATTTAAAAGGATACCTTCTGATAGTATCCCTTTTTTTATTTTTTCTCTTGAAATATTTAAATCTTCTAATCTTACTATATATTTATCAATTCTAATATTTTCTTTTTCAATCCCTATAGGAACATCTATAATCAAATAATCCTCTAATTCAATCTTTTTCTCTTTTTCCATATATTACTTTCTCATTTTATTTCTTCTATTTTTCATTTTTAATGCCTTTTCTTTTTCTTTATTATTCCTAGCATTTATAATTAATACTAAAACTATAACAATTGTTGGAATGCTTATACCTATAATAATCATATATGTATTAGTATTCCCATCTGTTTTTTTTCTTCTTTCTTCTGCTTCTTTTTTTAATTCTTCATCTTTTTGTTCTTCTTCCCTTATATCTGTATCACTTGATGTTATATTAGTATTTTTAGTATCTATAACAGGAGTTGAAAGTATTTCTACCTTTTTTTGATATATAACATTATTATTTACTCCTGTTGCAAAAACCCTATTCCCTGTTATTGCTAATATATTAAATAATATTATTAAAATTATAATTCCATATATCATTTTATTTTTTATCTTTTTCATAACTTTTTTTCTCCTTTTTAAAAATTAAAAATTATAATTGTTAAAATTATTCCTGTTAGAAATCCTATAAACACTTCTAATTTTGTATGTCCTAATAGTTCTTTAAGTTTCTTATATTCCTTACTACTATAATATTCTTTTTCTTCTAACATCTCATTTAATATCTTCGCATGTTCTCCTGCAGCTTTTCTTATACCTGATGCATCATACATTACAATCATTGCAAGTATAACTGTTATAGCAAACTCTGTTGATGTAATACCATTAACTTTTGCAACAACAGTTGAAAGTGATGATACAAGTGCAGAATGTGAACTTGGAAGCCCTCCTGTTGTTATAAGTGTGAATAAGTCTATCTTTCTATTTTTTATAGAAAAATAAATTGTTTTAAATACTTGTGTTATAAGAAGTACCATTAGTGGTATCATTAAAACTTTATTTTCAAAAATTTTTATTAAGATATTCATTATTCTTCAATTTCCTTTTGTTCTTTTTCATCTATAAACTTAGCTATTTTTTCTTCTGCTTTCTTTAATTTTTCATTTCCTACAGACACTAGCTTCATTGCTTCTGTATATATTTCAATTGATTTATCAAGTTCTATATCTGTTTTATTAAGCTCATTATTAGCTATTTCTAATTTTTCTAATATTTCTTCTAATTTTATATCTTCTTTACTCAATTTCTATTCTTCCTTTACTGCTATATTTTTTTCTAAATCCGAATAATAATATCCGAATAACCTCTCTTGTATTACTATCTAAAACTACTACCATATATGTATTATCATTTATTTTATCCATAAGATTATATGAATATTCATTATTTCCTAAATGATTTTTTACAATATCTAGTGCTTTTTCACCTTTTTCTTTTTCGGTATTACTCCATTTTTCACTACTTTTTTCTATTACTTTTTGTATATTATTTGAAAGTTCTTTTTGAGTTATATTTTCTTTATTTCCAGTATTCCTAAATTCTTTTATTTCATTTTTAAGTTTTTGAACATTTTTCTTATTTTCTTCTGAAATATTTTTTTCTATTTCTTCTTTTTTCTTTAATTCTTCATCATATAATTTTTTTTGTTCTTGTTCTTCTTTTTCTCTTTGTTTTTTTAACTCTTCATCTTTTTCTTTATCTTTTTTTGAATTTTCTATCTCTTGTTCTAATTTTTCTTTTTCAATCTTATTTTTCTCAAATTTTTCTTTATCTGTAAACATACTCGTAATTACTATTATTGCAATAACTACAACTATTGCTAAAATCCAAACACTATTCTTATTCTGTTTAATAATTTCTCTTCTTCTACTTTTTTGATATTTTTCTTTATTCATATATGTTTTTCTTTCCTATTCTTGTATTATAGCATTCCTACTACCATCTGAAAAAATAATCTCAATATTATCACCTTTTTTTAAATCTTTTTTACTTTTAATCATCTTATTATCTTTTTTAGTAACTGAATATCCTCTTGATAATATTTTAAGTGGATTTAATAATTCTAATCTTGTAACATTTTTTTCAAACATGTTTTTCTTATTTTCTAAAATTCTTAATATATTCATATTTAATGTATTTACAATATTATCAAACCTAATTCTCTTATTTACAACAATACTCATAGGACTATTATTTTGGATTTTTAATTCTAAATTATGTATTTTGATTCTTTTTGATGCCAAAATACTTTCTAAATGTCTTTCAAAACTCCTTTTTAATAATATAAGTCTTTCACTTATATCTGAAAGTTTGGGTACTGCTATTTCTGCAGCTGCAGATGGTGTTGGTGCAACTCTATCTGCAACAAAATTTGTAAGTGTTATATCTGTATCATGCCCTACTGCTGCAATAATAGGGATTTTTGAATTAAATATTGCTCTTACAACTATTTCTTCATTAAATGCCCAAAGATCTTCTAAAGATCCTCCACCTCTTCCTACAATTATTACATCAACATTGTTTCTTTTATTAAATTCTTCTATAGCTTCTGCAATTTTAGGTGCTGCATCATCTCCTTGTACTGGAACAGGAAAAAGTCTTACATCAATACTGGTGTTTCTTCTTCTTGTTACATTTAATATATCATGTATTACTGCCCCTGTCCTTGATGTTACAACTCCTATTGTTGATGGAAAAAATGGTATTTTTTTCTTATATTCTTCATCAAAAAGTCCTTCTTCTCTAAGCTTTGCTTTTAATTTTTCAAATTTTTCATGAAGCTCTCCGAACACCATCTTTTTTTATAGCTACTGCTTGAATTTGATAATATCCGTCCGTCCTCCATATACTGTAGTCTTTCCGAAGAACAAATATTTTATCACCATCTTTTATATCTATATTATTTTTAAGTGCATAATTTTTAAACATTATACACTTAACTGTGGCACTTTCATCTTTAAGTGTAAAATATATATGTCCTGAAGTATTTAATTTAAAATTAGAAACTTCTCCTTTTACACAAATAGTTTCAAGTTCTTTTCTTTCTTCAATAGTTACTTTAACTAAATTACTAAATTCTGTTACTGTAAATACTTTAACTTCCATCTACTTTATTCCTTTAATCTTAATATAATTAGCTAGTATACCATTTATAAACTTGGTATTTTTTTCTTCACTATATTTTTTGCAAATATTTATACACTCATTTATAACAATCTTATATGGTATATTTAAATATTCTATTTCTATTATTGCAAGTTTTATAAGAGCTATAGATGATTTATCTATTCTCTCATATTCCCAAGTATCTTTCTTATTATCTTTAATTATATTTTCCAAATATTTGTTATTATTATTATATATATCTACAATATTTTTTAAATAATCTATATCTTCATTATTTCCTATTCCATTAATATTACAATATATATCAACTTTATTATCATCCACTTCTAAAAATTCCATACTAAATATTATTTTAAAAGCTTCTTCTCTTAATTTTCTTCTAGATAATGGTTTAGATTTTTCTTCACTTGTCATATTTTCAACTTTTTTAGCATTATCTGTAAATACACTATTTCTTATATAAACACTTTTTACATCTTCAAAATCTATTTCTTCAACCTTTTCTCCAAAAAGTTCAAGTATTTGATTATATTCCTCTATTTTTTCTTCTTTTTCCACTTTATCTGTCATTATTTTTATACTATCCTTTTAAAACATTTTATATCTATATATTTTAACTTATATTATTTTAAATCAATTTAATTATATTTCTTTATTTAATTGTCTTCTTCATTTTCTTGCTTTTCATCAACATCTTTTTGTATATTGATATCATCAATTTTCATATTCTTATTTATATTTTTAATATTAACATTTACTTCTGACACATTTAAATCTGAAGCTTTTTTAATGCTCATTTTTACTTCTTCTTGTAACTTTTTAGTTATATCTTTTATAGATCCTTCTTTTACCACAATATCTATTAATATTGCAAGATCTGTATCCTTTTCTACCATAACTTTAGCTATAGCATTTTCTACTCCATTTACATTATTTGCAATATCTTTAACTAAATTTTCTAATGTTTTTCTAGATATTATTAATTTCCCGCTTGAATTTTCCAATATTATAGCATCTCTTCTTTCTTCCTTACCTGATTGAAAAAACATTCCTTTTATTGCCATAATTTCTATTATTACACTAATAATTAAAATAGTTCCCATATTCATTGCCGAAAAATCTTTTAAATAACCTACTAAACTTATTATAATATTTTTAGCAAATTCTATATCATATAATCCCATTATTGCTAATGCAATAATTACAAATATTATACTTGAAAATATAAAATATATTATTCTATCTATTAATTTCATTATACTAACTTCCTCACTTTAATTAATTATTTTTATCATTTTCATTTGTTTTTTCTTCTTCTATTTTTACACCTTGAACATGAACATTTACTTCACGTACATTTAACCCTGTCATTGCCTCTACTGATTTTTTAACTTGTGATTGGATATTAAATGCTATATCTGGTATACGTATTCCATAATATACCATAATATTTATATCTATCATAACATCTTTACCTGTTATATCAACTTTTATACCCTTTGTTGTACTTTGTCTTTGTCCGAAAAGCTTCTGATATATCTGTAAATAAATTTCCTTGTCTATCAATCCCTTTTATTTTATCAAGTTCTACTGAAACAATTGATGCAACTGCATCTGCAGATATCTCAATACCAATTGATGCAGATTCTACAAGTTCTTCTTTTTTTGCATGATCTTTTTTCACTTTATCTTCTTTCTTCATAACACACCTCTTAAATAATATATAATTATTACATATATAATATCATAAAAAAATATATTATTACAATTTTTTTAATATAATTCTTGATTTTTATAATCAAAACTTGTATAATTTTTATGTAATAAGAAATTTGGGTGATTAGCTCAGTCGGTAGAGCAACTGACTCTTAATCAGGAGGTCCAGGGTTCGAACCCCTGATTGCCCACCAAATAGTAAAAAGAAATAAGTAACATTATACTTATTTCTTTTTTTCGTTTATCTTTTTTTTAAATTAATGTACACATTTTTTACAAGGTGTTCTTCCTCCAACAGAGTTTATTCCCACCTTATAAGAATTCTTCCCTCCACATTGTGGATCATAATGATATTTTTTTCCACTTGGAGTTATATATACTTCTCTACCATTTGAATTAACTTTTTGCTGTACACTTTGAACCGCTCTTGTTGCTACCTTTGCTTGTCCTCTATCTGTATCTGTTCCTTTTTTTTCTTCTACTGGTCTTTCTTGTCGTACTTCTTCCCTATTATTATTTTTATTTGTTATAGTTGCAGCTGCTGTTGCTGCTCCAATTGCTGTATTTATTTTATTCTTTTCTTCTAATTTCTTTTTTTCTTCAAGTTTTTGTTCTTCTTCTCTCTTTTTTTGCTCTTCTTCTTTTTTCAATTCTTCTTCTGTTTTTTCTATTTTTTGTTCTACTTTAGCTGATTCATTTTCCTGTTTTTTAGAATTAGCATTATTATTTGTTTTATTGCTAGAATCCCCAAACATATTTGCTATTACACTTATACCTATTAGTCCACTAATTACAATTAAAGCAAGTTTCCCCTTTTTCATAAACGTTCTCCCCTTTTAAAAAAACATATGTTAATTAAATCTTAACATATGTTTTAATCTTATTCAATTATTAGTTATTTTATATATTAAACTTATTACTTAATTTCAAATATACATGTAATATAGTCATTTCCATTTTTATCTTCTATACATGACATTTCAATATATCTATATATCCCTTTTGGGAGATTACCATAATCATCTTTCCAATTTGTTACATATATATAAGGTTCTTTAGTTGGCCATACATATATTTCTTTTATCATTTGAGGTATTTCTTTTTTTCTATCTAATTTAATCCATTTTCCATTTTCATATTTATCTACCCTATACCATGAAGACTCTGCATGTCCTTCTTTTAAGTTTTTTTCAACTCTTATCCCTATATTTCCTATAACTTCTAACACTTTAATAGTCGCTTTTTTATAATCTATCTCTTTTATATCATCTTCATAAGTTTCTATTTTATCTTTATTAGTAAGCTTATTATTTTTTTCTTTTAAATCAATATTTTCATTATATATTTTTATATTATATATACTACTTAAAATACATATTATACATATAAGTATAATTAATATTATTTTCACATTCTTTTTCATATAATCACCCTTAATCACAATATATCAAAAAATACTTGGACAGAAGTATAATATTTTATTTTCTCTATCCAAGTATAATTACTATTTAAGCCTTATTGCTAGACATAAATACATTTCTCATCTTATCTTTAACTATTTCTTTTATTTTTTGTTTACCTGCACCCATATATGCTCTTAAATCAATTGCTTCTGGATGTTCTACAAAATATTTTCTTATTTCAGATGTCATAGCAAGTCTTAAGTCTGTATCAACATTTATCTTAGATACCCCTTCTTTTGCTGCACGGTTAAGCATATCATTTGGCATTCCTTTTGCTCCTGGAATTTTTGCTCCAAATTCATTTGCTGTATTTACAAGTTCTGGTATTACACTACTTGCTCCATGTAGTACAATTGGTGTTTCTGGTAAAACTTTAGTTATTTCATTTAATATATCATATCTTAATTTTGCTTCACCTTTAAATTTGTATGCTCCATGGCTTGTTCCTATTGCTATTGCTAAACTATCTACACCTGTTTCTGTCGCAAATTTTAATGCTTCTTCTGGTTTTGTATATATTGCATGTTCTTCAGATACATTAACTTCATCTTCAACTCCTGCTAGTGTTCCTATTTCTGCTTCTACTGTAACATTTCTTAAATGTGCATATTCAACAACTTTTCTTGTTTCTGCAACATTTTCTTCATATGGCTTACTAGACATATCTATCATTACAGATGTATATCCTGCATCTATACATTCTTTAGCTATTTCAAAACTTGCTCCATGATCTAAATGAAGTGCAAATGGTATTGTTATATCTTTTGCTGCTGCTTCGATCATTTTTATTATATATCCGAAGTCCCATATATTTTATAGCTGAACTTGATGTTTGAAGAATAACTGGTGATTTTTCTTCTTCTGCTGCTTCTAGTATCCCTTGTAATGTTTCTAAGTTTGTAAAATTAAATGCTCCTACACTATATTTTTCTTTTTTTGCTTTTAATAACATTTCTTTTGTATTTTGTAACATTGTTCTCTCCTTTATACTTTTAATTTTTTCTTTATAATTATTGCTTTTTGTTATATATGTTCCAACAATTATATTATCTACCTCTATATTTTTTAAAAATTTAGAAGTAATATTATTTACACCTCCGGTCTACACTTATTAAAAAATTATATCCTTCTTTTTCTCTTATATCAGATATATTTTTTATTTTAGGCAAAACCTCTTGTATAAACTTTTGTCCACCTTTCCCAGGTACAACTGTCATAAACAGTAAGTTAGAAATGTATGGTAATATTTCTATTATATTTTTTTCATCAGTATATGGATTTATACTAATTCCGAGCTTTTATCCCCTTTTTTTGTATATATCTCATAACTTCTTTTATCTTTTGTATCTGTATTTCTTTGCTTTCTTTTTCTAGATTATATTCTTTTAATATTGCCTCATAATGTACTGTAATTATATCTGGTTCTAAAAAAGAAAATAAGTCTATATTTCTTTCTAAGTCATATGTCATAAGATGTACATCTTTTTTCATAATACTTAATTGACTTAATGTTGCTGTTTTTGAATACATATTATCAATATTATTTTTACTTTCTGTAAATTTTCCATCCATTACATCAATATGAAAACTATTTATACCTACCTCTTCTAAATTATATATATCTTTTAAAAATCTATCTTCTTTTAAATCTAATATTGAAACTGAGATGTCCATATTTTTTCCTTTCATATTCTATTTATTTTATTTATATTATTTTTTATTACATACTAATTTATAGTAATATTTTTTATTCCCTTATATTCTTCTTCCTGACTTTCAAAATTATTATCATAAACTTTATATGTGTTTTTTATATTAAGTTCAATTGATACCATTTCTTCTACTTTAGTTTTTAATGGAATCTCTACTTCTATATTTTCCTTATTTTTATTGCTATTATCCAATTTTATATTCATATTATTATAATTCAAAATATTTGTAAGTCCCATATTTTCTATTTCTTTTCTTATAATCTTCTTTAAATATTCTGTATATGTATATATTTTACTTGAACTATTAGAAACTTTTTCATTCATTTCTTTATCATATGATAATATATCTTCATTTATTTTTTCTTCTAGTTGATACTTATATTGTAATATTCTAGAAGAATTTGCTATTTCTATAATTCCGTGATTTACCAAGTTCCATTGAAACTATGATTCCCATTATTATTATCATTATAATAATTGTTATAGTAAGTGTTATTAATGTTATACCATTTTTATTTTTCACCATATTATTAAACTTCTCTTCCCTTATCATTTGTCTATTTTATATATTCTAATATTACTTTTCTTTGATTAACATCTAAATCATTATCTTTTTGTATTTCTATTTTTATATATCTTTGTGGAAGTGCTCCTTTTATTATATCGGCCCATTCTATAATACATAATGATCTATCATAATATTCATCTCCGTCCGCATATCATAAAATTCTTCTAGGTCTAAAAGTCTATATACATCAAAATGATATATCTTTTCATCATTTTTTATATATTCATTAACTATTGTAAATGTTGGACTAGATATTTGTTCTTCCATTCCATATTCTCTCAATATTCCTTCTGTTATTTTAGTTTTTCCGAACTCCTAAGTCTCCTATTAATGCGATATGTATTAAACCTTTTTGCTTTTTTATTTCTTCTTTTACAAGTTTTGCAATTATTTTCCCAAGTTCTTTTGTCTCTTCTTCATTTTTTGTATATATTATAATCTTTTCATTATTATGAAATATATTTTCTATCTTTTCTTCCATTTTCATTATATTTTACTCCATAATGCTTTAATAATAGTATCTTCTTCTATCTTACTATTTAAATCTATACTCCAACCTTTAAATATATATCCTTCTTTTACAGGATTTCCGAAGTCCTTGTTTTACCATAATATCATTTATAGTTGTTCCCTTTTCTATAATTGTTGCTGGAAATGTTCCAACACCTCCGATCTAAATCAAAAGAACATATTATTCTTGTCCCTAAATCTTTAAATGAAATCCATCTTGCTGTATATGTAGTATTTTCATATACTTTTGTAAAAATATTTTTATCCCAATCTATAAACAGGTAACCATCTTTTCTTGGTATTTCTTGAAATTTAGGTACACTTCCTTTTTCTATAGTTCTTCTTGCAATTAATCTATTATTATCTACAAACAGTAATTCTACCTCATTATCTTTTACTTTAGAATAATTTAAAGATGAACTAATTTGATCTTTTATCATATTTTGATTAGCAATATTTGAATCATTTACATTGTTTTGAATATTTGATCTTTCTTCAAATACATCTTTTAATATAATATTTTTAAATTTTTCTATTTTTTCATTATCTATTTCTGGATCTATTATTATATCATCATATTTAAAAGCTTTTTCATCTATTCTTGTTTTATTTATCTTTGCTAAAATTTCAATATCAAAACTTAGCTTATCTAATATTCTTGAAATATCTATTGCTTGTTCTTTTTCTTTTCCATTTTCAACCTTTTTTATAATAACATATATTTTATCATTATCTTCTGTAATTTTTCCAATATTATATGTAGGATTTAATTTTTTTAAAAGTTCAATATATGTCTTTTTAGAACTATATCCCCCAGCTTTATACAATCTTGTTATAAATATTCTTACTTCTTTTTCTTCTTTTGATATGTTATTTTCATTTATAATCTCATCTATAATTTTATCAATATTAGAAAATGACATATCACTATCATTATTTTTTTCTTCTTTTTTTATATCTTCTTTAGTATAATCTTTTTCTGTTATAACAACATCTTTATCTATTTTCTTTTTATTTCCTACAATATTTAAAATTACAGAAAAAATTATTATGAGTAATAAGCATGATACAATTATTATAATTCCTCTATATTGTTTTATATTTTCTTTTACATAAAATAATTTTTTCCATAAAGGATCATCATTTGTATATTTCAAATTTCCTCTAATTCTAGAAATCCTCCCCTTTTTTTTATTTTTTGACATTTTTCTCCTTTAATATTTTAAAATTAGTTAAATATATTTTTTATATTTTGATCTGCACTACTATTTTGTGCCTTTACTCTATCTACTATTGGGTTTATCCTAATATTTTCACCAAGCCCCTTATATCTTACATCAACATTTGTTCCATTTTCATATACTTCTTCGACAATTCCCCTTATTTTTAAAGAATTTGCTATTTGATTATATGGCATATTCATATTTCCGTGGTGTAAATACACCTGTAGTATATGCTCTACCCATTATTGTATTTTTTATTTCTTCTTCAATAACACTTTCTGCATTTTTTCTTTTTATATTATTTGTATTATCTATAATACCTTTTTCTGAATATGTTGAAGATATAGTAATACCTGCTATTATAAGAAGGACAATAAGTGTAACTACAAGAGTTATTAATGTTATACCTTTCCTATTTTTAATCTTTTTCATCCTTCTTATCTTCCTCATCATCATTTTTTTTACCATCAAACAATATATCTTCATTAATATATTTTTTTAAATATTTATCTATCATTTCCTTTTTGTCATTTTTTGTAAAAAGTCCCATTTTGTTCCCCTAAAATCATATTATTATCTATATATTATTACATGTAAATTGCTTTTTCAATTATTTTATCTTAAGTTTTATACTCTATTACTCTAATTTAAAAATGTAAAGAGTCTACCCCTTTACATTTTTATATGCCTCTCATATCTACTTGTATCTCTTTTTGAGCTCCATTCTTATTTGTTACAATTATTCTATGTTGCCCATTTACTACAGCATTATAGTTATATCTTATAACCCCAAAATTATTATATTGTGTTACATTTTGTCCACCATCTGGTCTTATCACCTTAATCTCTTTTATACCTATATTTTGATTTGCTGCAAGTACCTTTATCTTATTATTTTCCTTCTTAGCAGATATAACTGTTTCATTAGAATCTGTTACTTTTTTAAATCCTTTTATTGCTGCAAGCTCTGTATAATACTTATTTCTTGAATACATCTCTATCTTTAAGTATTTAAATCTTAAATTACCACTATGTACTTTAAAAAGTTTACCATCTTCTGTTAAAGTCCCTGAAGCAACCTGTTGCCATGTACCATTATTAGGATTTATAGCACTATCTTGTCCACCATTACTTATAAATATAGTGTATTGTCCTATATCTCCATCAGAATTTGCTGATGCCATATAAAGTTCATCTACCTCATATGTATAATTTTGAGTATCACCTTGATTTGCTCTTGGATCTATTATTATTGTTTGCTTCTTATTTCTTCCATCTCTCATTGTTGTAGATGAATGTCCTGACTTGCTTGAACCATCATGACGTTTTTGTATATTATCTATACTTGCATCATTTTCAACACATCCTTGTACATTCCAATGATTACCATCCCTCCAAAAATAATTACTACTTCCGATTAGGAGAATCTGGAGCAGTATATCCTCCGATTTGCCTCTATCTTATTTCCAGCACTATATGGATTTGTAAGATATGTAACTCTTGCTCCTTGTGAATAGTCAAAAATATTTGTAGTTTGATCATATGAACTATCTTCTAATAATTCATCACTTATTTCTTCTCCTACTGATATAGGAGAATCATCTTCTTCCTCACTTTGTGTAACTTCTTCATTAACAATACCTGCTAATACAACCTCATTTCCATTTCTTCCTATTGCTTTTATGCTTAAATCTTTACCAATTTCAAATTCATATCCCAAATGTTTTACATTAAGTTTTTCTCCTAATACAGTATATGTATATCCACTTTCTTTTTTTAATTCTTCTATAACATCAGACACTTCCAAATCTTTCTTCTTTGTATTTGCTTCTACTCCTGCCTTTACTACAATCATTTTAACTTCTTCTAATGCTCTATTATAATCAGATTCTTCTTTTGCAATACTAGTCTTATTAAGTAGTCCATCTTTCCCTAATGTCATTTGTATTGTAATTGCAGATAATAATAACAATACTATTATTGTTATAACCAATGATATTAATGTTATTCCTCTTCTATCTTCAACAATCATATTCTATTCCTTTTTTCTTTCTTTTCTCTTTAATATGTTAGTTTTATCATATATTTAATATAATCTTTTCTTTCTTAAAATATTATATATATTTCTTGATGTTTATGCATTATTTTAATTATTTTATTTATTTTTTTTACTTATTTGTAATCTTTTAAAGTAAAATAAAAAAGGTAAAGTTTTTATTACTTTACCTTTAATTTAGAAATAATTAATAATATATATATTAGTTAACTTTTTCTTTTAAGTTTTTACCTGCTTTGAAAACTGGTGCTTTTGAAGCTGGTATTATCATTTCTTCATTAGTTTGTGGATTTCTTCCTTTTCTCTTAGCTCTATGTCTAACTTCGAAAGTACCAAATCCTACTAATTGTACTTTTTCTTCTTTCTTTAAAGCTTCTGCTATTACTTCAACTAATGCGTTAACTGTAGCTTCTGTAGCTTTTTTTGTTTCTGCTGTTTTTGCAACGATTGCATCAACTAATTCTGATTTGTTCATGTTTTCCCTCCTATTTAATTTTTACATGAAATTTTAAATTAATTTTAAATATTTTAAAATTTAAAATTTTTCCTTTGTATATAGGTAACAACCTATTAATATAATTAAGTATCCTTAATTTACCTATAATATAGCACAGTGCTTTTTTTCTTTCAATATATAATCTGATTTTTTTATGTTTTTTTATCTAAATGTGTATAATTTGTAATATTCTTCTGATTTTTAAGTGTTTTAATTACCTATCTTTGTATTTATTATTCCTTAGCTTTTCTTTTAATATTCATCCCTTAATTTATTATACTTATAATAACTTATCACAAATATTATAATTATAGGTAATATTCCAAAAAATATTGAAGTACCATTAATATTTGACATTATCATTGTTATTATAAATATAATTGCTTGCATTGTTAAATATTTATTCAAACTATTTGATAATATTATTGGTATAATTACATACATAAAATATATTATGATTACTTTAACTAATGTCACTAAAAAAACACCTAAATTCAATATTGTACAACCATGTATTAAAATTGAAAATATAATTCCTACTGCAAGTATACTTAAATCATCTGTTATTGATGGTAATACATATTTTATCTTGTTTATTGTTCTTTCTTTTATATTTTTACTTCTTGTTAATGTAAAGCTATTTATCCCTATAAAATAATTATACATAGCATAATATGTTGATAAATATGTTAATACTAAAATAAAAGAAAGTGTTAATCCTCCAAAACATTCAGAACTTAAGTGTTCTAGCTCTTGAAAAATATTCTCATAATTATAACCTAATATTTTTACTGATTCTGATTTAACAAGTCCTATTTTTACTCCAACAAATACTATAAATATTATCCTTACTATTAAAATAATATATTTAATAACTTTTTTGTTTGAATATATTATTTCTTTTATATTTCTATTTTTATTTTTATTCAAGAACATTTTTTACCTCTTCATTATACAATTTCTTTCTTTTTTATAATCGAATTAAGCCATAATATTAAAACTATTGTTAAAGGTATTGGATATAATAAATGTATATCAAAAGCATCAAAATTTGAATAAGCAAAATAATATGTAGGCAAGAAAGCATATGTACCAACACCTAGACTAAATATTGATTCTATTATCCATGTTATTATTGATGAAACAAAAAATAATGCAAAATAATTAATAATCCCGAAGAAATTTACCAAAAGCCTCTAAAAATAATATACCAAGTATAGCTAATATATATGAAGTTAAAATAACAAAACTTTGTTCAACAATAAATAAAACTAATTTATTATCTCTAAAATTATATAATATATTATTTTCTTTGATTGTAAAATCAAAATTATAGTTCATATTATTTCCAACAACATTTGCTATTATAGCAATAATTATAATCATTACTATATAATGTATAGCTGGAATTATTGCAAATTTTAGCCTTTCTTTCCAACATTCATTTAAAAACAAACTATTTCTTCCTATATTATATTTTATAAGTCTTGTTTTATTATTTAAATACATAAAAGCTGCAATTATTGAAATTATCCAAAAAATATGTACTCTAAATGTTGCGTACATCCTATAAGCAGTTGCAAATCCAAAAATACTACCTACCATTATTCTAAAGGTCTCAATTCCTTCTGCTCCATCCATTGCATAATAATTATATTTCAATAATACACTATTTATCCCTTCCCAATAAAGCGTTATAGTCTCTAAAAGTATTATTACTAAAAATATTATAATTACTTTCAAATTTCGTTTAAATATTCTTCTTATTTTCTTCATCAATTCCCCTATATATATTATTATCTAACTGTTTTTTAATTATTTTACTTACTTTACCATTTTCCAGTTCTATTACTTCATCACATTCTTCTAATATCTCATCATTTATATGTGTAACTATTACTATTAATTTTCCTTTCTGTTTTTCCTTAATCAAGAGATCTTTTACCTTTAAAACCGCTTTTTTATCTAATGCATTAAATGGTTCATCTAATAGTATGTTTTTCGGATTATGCATAAATGCTTGTATTAATGCTACTTTCTGTTTTGTTCCTAAAGATAACTCAGAAAATCTTTTTTCTCTATATTCTTCTATTTCAAAATATTTATACCACTTTTCTAGTTCTATATCATTACTATTATTCGACATTTTCTTTAAATATTCTAAATTTTCATCAACTGTATATTCATTTAACATTATCGGATTTTCTATTATTATTCCTGCATCTTCGATATAATTATCATTTTTTCTAATTTCATTACCATTTTGAAGAACTTTTCCACTTGTTAATCTATTATAACCAGATAATGCTTTTAATATAAGTGATTTTCCACTACCATTTGGACCTATTATTGCATACATTTTTCCATCTTCAAATGTCAAATTTATATTACTAAGTACCTCTAAATTCTTATATTTTTTTATGCCATCTTTTATTTCTAACATATATTTCCTTTCTTTATTCACTTTTATATATCCTGTTTGTTATAAGCAAAAATATAATAAAAGCTAAAGAAATAAACATATAATAATTTAATTATTCATTTATCCCTTTAGCCTCCTATCATTATTTTATTTTTACTAAAAATTTAATTTTGTATTCTAAATTTAACTTTAATATACTACATTCTTATTAAAATTTATATATAAGCATACTATTTTAATTTAATTGTATTATTATTGTAAATGTTTTGTTATATTCATTTTGGTGTTTCACAAATCAAAAAATATTACTGCTATTTAAAAAATCTTGTACTTTCATATTCTTCTTAGACTCTGGTTGGATTTCTAATATTTCTATATAGCCATCATTACATTTAAAAAATAATCTCTTTTTTTTATTATTTTTACTTATAATTATCTCTAAATCATTTCCTAGACTGTCTTTCCTTTTTATTTTTTCTAATTCTCCTTCTATTTCTTCAATATTGTATTTCTTATCATATGCTTTCCATATCTTATATATCTTACCTTGTATAACAATTCTTGCAACTAAAAAATCATTAAGTCCTCTAATCTTATTATATATTTCCTCAAATGAAGTATTAAAATCAATTATTCCTATATCTTTTGAAATCATTGGTGCATATGTTGCTTTGCTTTCATCTTGTCTTTTTCTACAAATATTACCTTCTTCTATCATTTTTAAAGTTTCAAGTAAAATATTTTTTCCAACTATTGATAATTTTTCAAACATTGTTTTAGTTGTATCTTCTCTTGTTATTTCAACCTCTTCTTTTTTTATCATATCACCTGTATCCATGCCTTCTTCCATATACATTGTAGTAATACCTGTTTTCTTATCTCCATTTAAAACTGCCCATTGTATTGGTGCAGCCCCCCTATATTTAGGAAGAAGTGATCCGATGTACATTTATACAACCATATCTAGGAATTTCCAATATTTCCTTTGGAAGTATTTTACCATATGCAACTACAATTATTATATCTGGATTTAAACTTCTTATTTTTTCTATTGTTTCATCATTTCTTAAACTTTTAGGTTGATATACTTCAATATTATTTTCTTCTGCTAATATTTTAACAGGACTTTTGACTATTTTTAGCCCTCTACCATTTTTCTTATCTTCATTTGTTAATACAAGTTTAACATTATAATTATTTTCTAAAATGCCTTCTAAACAAACTTTAGAAAACTCTGATGTTCCCATATATACTATCTTCATAATTTATACCTCTTTATTCCATTTTGCCTTGCCTTAATTTATTTATATTTTATTTTAAATATTATAAAATTATATTTCTTAACATTTAGTATATAACAATCATTACAAAATTAAAATAGATTGTAGTATTAGCACCTATTTTATTGCACTTATAGGGTTTCTATGGTAAACTAAAAATATTAATAATAAAAAGAAAGAGGAATTTATGCTTACAAAAATAATGGATACATGTATAGCAATTTTTGAAACTATATTTGGTGTATTTATAGACGTTTTTAGTAATACATTTACTAAAATCTGTGACTTTTTAAAAACAGATAAAAATACATTTTTAGGAGTGATTTTTTCACTTATAACAGTATATTTAGTTGTAGATAGATTTGTAGAAGTTATGCTAATGATATTTACAGGTATTGGTATACATTATTGGTCCACTGTAGAAATGCTTATAGCTATTGTTATGCCTTTTATCTCATATCTACTTATTATAGAATCAAAATATATAACATATAAGGAGATAAAAGTTAAAATCTTTAATATATATACTATAGCATTTATATTTTTAGCACTTTCATGTATAGTATCACAAGTTAATTCTATTGGATGGACACTATTTTTTTCTGCTCCTAAATACCAAAGAGTTATAATAGAAGATTATAGGATTATAAGACAAGCTTTCTCAGCACTTGCAATATATTTTCCATTTGTACTTACATATTATGCATATATATGGCCTGCAGTATTTATACAAAATAATGATGATATATTAGATTCTATAATGGATGCTGAAGGTATTACATTTAATACCAAAGAAAAGAAAACAGGTCCATATAGTTTAGAAATGCCTTTTGGTATAGATTCTCAAACAGGTAAAAAAGTAGTTTTAGGAGAATCCTCTAGACTTAACCACCTACTTATAATGGGTAAAACTCGGAATGGGTAAAACAGAAAGTGTTATTGAACCTATGATTGCAAAAGATATAAAGAAGAAAAGATTTTTAATAGAAGCATCAAAAAGCTTAGCATATTCTCTTTTAAGTACAAGAAAAGCAAAACTTACAGATACATTTAATAACACATATTTAAATAAAAATTTTAATTTATCTATGATAGAGCCTACTTTTGGTAATGAAGACTTTTTTAATTCATATATATCAGAACTTACAAAAAATGGTAAACCTAAAAACTTAGGTATTACATATATATCTAATGAACGTGAAAGTATTGATAGAATTATACGTGTATGTAATAATTTTAATATAAATTACCTATTAGTAGACCCACTAGATAGTAATAGTGTTGGTATAAACCCATTTGAAAATAAAGATTCATATAAGGTTGCATCAAATATTGTTGAACTTATATATCTTCTAATATCTCCAACAGATTCTAAACATAAAGATGATAATGGTATTCGGTAAACGGATTAGAAAGTATACAAATTGTTCAAATATTTCAAAATTTAGCAATTCTTTTAAAGGAAACTTATCCTATTACTCATACAGGACAACTTCCAACAATAGAAGATATGTTAAAATTACTTTTAAACTTTAAACTTATAGAAGCATTGGTAGAAAAAAATAAATCTCTTTTCTCACAGGATAAATTTCCAGGATTATTAGAATATTTTGAAACAAACTTTTATGAAAAATCTCCTGTAAGTAGAATGTTACAAAGAAAAATTAAAACTCCAACATCAATACTTGATAATATTATAAAAAATCCATCACTTAAAACATTGTTATGCAACAGAAATAATAATGTAAACTTTGATGATGCTATTCAAAATGGAAAAGTATTACTATTTTGTTTAAGAAAAGGTGAACTTTCAAGTAAATCATATCTAAACCATAAATCTTTCCGGATCATTAATTTTCAATCTTTACTCATCAGCATCTTCATCTAACACAAGTAAAGATAGAACACCAAACTTCATATATTTTGATGACTTTAGACCATATATGAATGAAACAACTTTAGAACAAATATCAGATTTTACAAAACACAATATTGGACTTACAATATCTGGTGAAACACTTGAAACAATGTCTAGAAGAATAACAAAAACTGAACTTTTAGATACATTTGCAAGTAAGTTCATCTTTGGTGATACTTCTTTTGATGAAATGCAAGTATGGGCAAATCATTTTGGAACTAAAAAAGATTGGACTGGAAGCAAGCCAAATGCTGATGATTCGACAGTTGAAGAAATACTTAAACTTGATGATTCACTTAAATGGGATAATGTTCCTCTTATTGGTGCTGGTAAAATTATGGGTGCAAAAAAAGGTGCCCCTGTTTATAGGATAAGAAAAGATAAAGGCGGATATGAAGTAGGAGCTGTAAAACTTTCAGAAATTACAGATGAATATTATAGTGGATTTAAACCTAAAGAATATAATTTTGAATCTGCAGATACAAGACTAGAACAAGATATAACATATAAGGAAAATGGATTAAATATTTTTAATAAGAATAATGATAAAAATAATAAAAAAGTAAATATTTCAGGTCCAATACGTTATAATTAGAATATTAAAAATGGTAGAACAAAACATTCTACCATTTTCTTTTACCTTATATTTACAGTTATTCTTTTACTTCTACTTCTATTTCTACTTCTTCTTTTATTTTCTCTATACTTGAAAGAGATATTTCATATGCAACTTTCTTTTCTTCTTTTTCGCCATTTTTCTTAACATATTCTCTACTTTGGAATCTTCCTACTATTTTTGCCTTATCTCCAACTTCTAAGTTATTTTCTGCAAATTTAGCATTTCTTCCCCATGCTATACATGGTAAATAATCACTTTTTCCATATACCCTATTTACTGCTAATAATATATCTGCAATTTCTCTTCCAAATGGTGTTTTTCTATATATAGGCTTTTTACAAACATATCCTAATAGTGTAACCTCATTTGTTGTTAAATCTTCATCTGTTACCTTTTTTATATCTTTTGCAAATACACTAAGTATAAGTTTTCTCTTTTCTTCATTTTCAATAATATAATTATATGATCTTATCTCTCCTTCAATTATAACCATATTACCAACAGATAATATATCTTCATCTAATATCTTTTCAGAAATAACTATTTCTAGTTCATCTGTATCTCCACTTAATCTTTTTACAGATATTTTAAAGCTATAGAACAATTCATTAAATGTCTCATGACTTTTCTTATATTTTTCTATAACCTCTCCTACTAATATTACCTTATTGCTTTCCTCTTTTAATTGTATGTCTGGTACTAATTCCATATTTTCCTCCTAGCACTTTTTCTATTACATTTGTATTACAATATAGTAACATTATAACATCTTTTTAAATTTATGTAAAGCACTTAAAAAATACACCTAAAATTTATTAGGTGTATTAAAACCAACTTATTTTAAACGGCTCTATACTTTTAATGGGGGTATAGAGCCTAACTTTTTTTATATCTTATTATATAATAACACATTTTTTATTTTAACCAAACTAAAAACAGGGATAATTCCCTGTTTTATTATAATTTTACTCTACATCTTGACTTGGTGTATTTTCATTATTATTTTCTGTTCCTGTATTATCTGTTGAATCAGTATTACCAAATCCTTGTACACTTTGCATTAATCTTTGTGCTACTGGTAAAGATAGTATTTGCATTGTCATCTTAGTTGTTACATTTCTTAATGTTTCATCTTCTTTTTTTAATGCTTCTTCATTATATTTAATTTTTTCTATCTTAGTATTTCCATATTTAAATTCTGCTACTGTTTCAATTTTTACCATTTTATCTATTTGTATTTTTGTTTCTAATTTAGATATTTTCTTATCTTTTAATGTAAACTTAAGTTCCACATTACCTTTTAATCCTAATTTTTCTAATTCTTCTAAATCTTTTATTACTTCCTTAGCATCTTCTTTTATACCTTCTGGTGTAATATTTTCTAATATTTCTTTAATTTGTTCCCTTGTAGTTGTTAAGTCTTGTTCTTTTATATTTAATAACTTATAGTCTCCTGATTTTTCTAATTTTTCTAAAAGTTTATCAACTGCCTTATATGTATCTATAACAAATTCTGGTTTATCTTTAATTTTTTCCATTAAACCTTGTAATCCATCTTTTAAGTTTTCTAGATTAAATCTTACTATTATATTATCATTTTTTTCTTCAATTTTTATTATATTTTCAGTTATATATTTTATAATTTCTGAATATTTAGAGTCATATGTCTTATTTAATTCTTTAACTATTTCTATATATTCTGCCATTTTCTTTGTATCTATAGCAGTTCCTTTTGGTAATTTTATTGCTAAATCTTCATCATTAAAGAATTTTGCTACTCCTTCTTTACCTTCTTCTTGGTAAATTTCTGCATCAATTATGCTCTTTTCCTTATAATTTAGTTTTGATAAAACATTTGTAATTCCATTTGCTTTTTTTACATTTGCACTAAATTCTAACCCTTTTATAGTATCAGTTAATTCTTTTTCACCTAATAATGCTGCTACATTACCTAAAATATCTTTAGAATTAAATTCTGTAACTTTTAATTTTATATTTTCTTCTACATTTTTTTCATTTTGTGTGTTTTTTAATGCTTCAAATAGTTTTTCTTGTGGTGATGATGTTTGCATTAATGCTTTTGTTACTTCACCAATTGTATTTTTATCAATAACTACAAACTTAATATATAATCCTGCTAAACATACAATTGCAAGTAATACTATTATTCCTAAAATTTTTAAACCTGTATTTTCTTTTTTCTTTGTTATTGTTTGTTTTATTTCAAATTCATCTTTTTTTGTAGGAGTTTCTTCTACTTCTATAACTTCTTTTTCTTCTTTTTCAGGTTTTACTTTTTCTTTCTTATTATTGTTTTTTACTTTTTTTGAATTTCCCTTTTGGCTATTATTATTCTTTTTCTTCTTTGTATTTTCTACATTTTCTTTTTTTTCTTTATCACTAGTATTAGCTTTTTTTGCCTTTTTAGTTGTATTTTTTTCTTCTTCTGCCATTTTTATCTCCCTTCTTATACCAACAATATAACATTGTTAAAGTCTTTTTTCAATAATTTTAAACTTTTTTAAATAAAGGTTATTTAAAAAGTTAAACTATTATTCTCTTTTTAACATTTTTGTTGCTATTTCTATCATTCTTATTGCTAAATCTTGATTCTCTCCAAATAGATTATATGCTAGATCTTCTGATAATACTCCACATCTTAAATCTTCTGGTAGCTCTCCTTTACTATAACTTTTCTCATCTTCAAACCAGTATTTGCTACTATAATAATTATCTAATTTCCTATAATTAGCTATATTACCTTCTATCATATCTAATATATTACCTAACTGTTTAAAAAGTTCACTAGATTTATCTAATATATCTTCCATTTCTTTAATTCTTCTTACATTTCCCTTTTCTTCTTTCATAAATACCTCTTCTTCATGATACTTCATGATATTTAAATTAAATATATATGTTTTTTATTTAATTCTTAATTTCTTGACATTTTTTTATTTTTTCATTAAAAGCTTTTTCTACAATCTCTTTTATATCATAATTGTATTTTTCTTTTTCTTTTTCTAAATCTATATCTAATTTTTTTCTATCTTTAGCTATATACATTAAATATTCAATATTCTTTTTTTCTTTTAAATTATTAATTAATATTTCTGAGTATGTAATCCCTTTTAATATATATTTTTGATTATCATTATATTTATAACTTTTATTATTGTTATTATTATTACCCTTTAATTTTTCTAAATAATAACTAATAATATCTTCTATTATTTCTATATGTTTCTTTTTATCATCTATAACACCATTATATTTTCTTGCAATATCTTCTCCTACTTCAAATTGTGGCTTTATAAGTAGTATTATATTTTTTGGTTCTATTTCTACTATTTTATCTATAATCTTTTTAAGAGATATGAACGATAGGTCTCCTACAATTGTATCAATATTATAATTTTGAAACTTATTATATTTATCTACTTGTATATTTCTAAAGTCTGTATTTTCTATTGATATTACCTTATTATTTTTCTTTAATTTTTCATCTAACTGACTTGTTCCAACATCAATACTATATACTTTCTTTACACCATTTTCTAACAGAATTTCTGTAAATCCTCCAGTGCTACTACCTATATCTATACAAATATTATCTTTTAATATTTCCTCTAATTTAAATTCTTTTACTGCTTTTTTAAGTTTTAATGCCCCTTGTGATACATATATATACCTGTTTTTTTCTTCTATTATTTCTATATCATATTTTTCCTTATTATTTTTTTCTTCATCTTTTAATATATATCCTGGTTTTGTTATTCTCTTATTATTTACCTTAACAATCCCCTCTCTTATATATTTTTGCGCTTTTGTCTTAGATATATTAAAAATTTCTTTTACTCTATCATCCAATCTCATTTTTTAAATTCCTTTGTATTTGCCTCTTTTAAATATATCTCCCTTATAATCTTAGAAACTTTATCTGTATCATGTTTTACATACTTATTTGTATCTAATATATCACCTGTAATCATTTTCATATTATGTTCAACACCATATGCTAAATCTTCACCTGTAATTAATATTTGGTATTGGTCCATATCTGCATATCTTTTTACTATAATATCATCTTCTATTCTTTTATCATTTACAATCACATAATCTATTTTCATATTTCCACTATGTTTTAATAATGTTTCTATATGTTTTTTAACTGTAAATCCTCTTGTTTCTCCATTTTGTGTCATAACATTACAAATATATATTTTCTTTGCCTTACTCTTGTTTACTGCATCTGTTATTCCATCTACTAAAAAATTAGGAATAATTGATGTATATAGGCTTCCGCGGCCCTATTACTATAATATCTGCTCCCATTATTTCATCTATTGCTCCATCCATTGGTTTTGGATTTTCTGGATCAACATATAGTTTTTCTATATATGTATTTTGTTTTTCTGCATATTCTGGAATTTCACTTTCCCCTATTATAGTCTTACCGATCTTCCATCTTAGCTACTAAATTAACATTTGTAGTTGTCATTGGATATACTTTTCCGAGTTATATTTAAAAGGTTTGCTCCGTTTAGTTACTGCCTTTTCAAAACTTCCGATGTATTTCATTAAGTGCTGCTAAAAATAGGTTTCCGGAAACTTTGTCCTTTTAATTCTCCTTTTTGAAATCTATGATTCAAAAGTTTTTCCATTTCAGGTTCTGTATTTGAAAGTGCAAGCATACATGCCCTTATGTCTCCGAGGTGGAAGCATTCCGAAGGTCTTCTCTTAACTTTCCTGTTCCTCCACCATTATCACCCATTGCAACAATTGTAGTAATATTTTTAGTTATTTTCTTTAGTCCTTTTAGAAGTACACTATTTCCGTGTACCTCCACCTATCACTGTTATTTTAGGGTTTATATCATTTTTTATACTCAAATAATCATCTCCTTTTACTATTCATTAAGTTAATAATCTTTTTTTATTTTAATTTTTAAAATTTTAATGTTACTATTATTCCTCATCTGTATCAAATTTAAGTACTGATAAGAATGCTTCTTGTGGTACTTCAACATTACCTATTTGTTTCATCTTCTTCTTACCTTTTTTCTGTTTCTCTAGAAGTTTTTTCTTTCTTGTTATATCTCCACCATAACATTTAGCAAGAACATCTTTTCTTACAGCTCTTACTGTTTCTCTTGCTATTATCTTACCACTTACTACTGCTTGTATTGGTACTTCAAATAATTGTCTTGGTATTTCTTTTTTAAGCCTTTCAGCCATTTTTCTACCTCTTGTATATGCTGTATCTTTATGTACTATAAACGATAGGGCATCCATTGGTTCATTATTAATATATATGTCTAATTTAACAAGTTCTGATGCCACATTTTCTTTAAATGTATAATCTATTGATGCATAACCTTTTGTTCTTGATTTAATATAATCAAAAAAGTCATATATTATTTCATTTAGTGGCATCTCATAATGAATGCTTACACGTGTATCATCAATATATTTCATATCTAAATATACTCCGACGTCTTGCCTGACATACTTCCATTACATTACCTATATATTCTTTTGGTACAAATATTTCTACATTCATTATTGGTTCTAATATTTTTTCTATTTCTACAACTTCTGGTAAATCTGTAGGATTATATATATTTAGTACTTCTCCATTTTTTTTATGTACTTCATATATAACAGATGGTGCTGTTGTTATAATACCCAGCCCATATTCTCTGTCTATTCTTTCTGAAATTATTTCTAAATGAAGTAGTCCTAAAAATCCACATCTAAATCCAAATCCTAATGCTTTTGATGTTTCTGGTTCAAAATTGAATGCTGCATCATTTAATTTTAATTTTTCTAATGCTTCTTTTAATGGTTCATAATCTTTTCCATCCATTGGGAATATTCCACAGTATACCATACTCTTTGCTTCCTTATACCCTGGAAGTGCTTTTTCTGCCCTATTTTTTGTAAGTGTTATTGTATCCCCAACTTGTACATCTTTTGCATTTTTAACACTTGCTGCAATATATCCAACTTCTCCTGCTTTAAGCACTTTTGTTGGTACTTTTTCTCCACCTATGAAATATCCTACTTCTGTTACTATAAACTTTTTATCTACAGCCATAAATAATATTTCATCATCTTTTTTAACACTACCATCAAATATTCTTACATGTGATATTACACCTTTGTAATTATCATATTCTGAATCGAATATAAGGGCTTTTAGTGGCTTATTTTCATCTCCTTTTGGTGCTGGTATATCACTTACTATTCTTTCTAATACCTCTTCTATATTAAGTCCTGTTTTAGCAGAAACACATGGTGCATCCATTGCAGGTATCCCTATAACATCTTCTATTTCTTTTTTTACTTCTTCTGTTCTTGCATTTGGAAGATCAACCTTGTTTAAAACAGGTATAATTTCTAAATTATTTTCTATTGCAAGATACACATTTGCAAGTGTTTGTGCTTCAACCCCTTGTGATGCATCTACTACAAGTATTGCTCCTTCACATGCCGCTAAGCTTCTTGATACCTCATAATTAAAGTCAACATGGCCTGGTGTATCTATTAAGTTTAATACATAGTCTTCACCATTTAATTTGTAATTCATTCTTACAGCTTGTGATTTTACTGTTATTCCTCTTTCTTTTTCTATTTCCATATTATCTAATAACTGTGATTGCATTTTTCTTTTTTCAACAGTATTAGTTATTTCTATTAGTCTATCTGCAAGTGTAGATTTTCCGATGATCTATATGTGCAATTATACTAAAGTTTCTTATATTCTTCATATATCTTTCTCCATTTTTATTTACTTTCTTTATTATACCAGATATTACAAGAAAAAGACTATATATTATAGCCTTTTATTTTAGTAATTTATTATTATTTATTAAATAAGCTTAAGGTTGTTTTATTATCTTATTTTACTTAATTTATTCTTATGTGCTTTTAATTTCTTCATCGCCCAATCATAATGACTTGAAGTAGTGCTTACAAAATATGAACCAAGTACACTTCCTCCTACCCACTTATAGACATCTTTTGAAAATAATTCTTCGTTTGTAAATCTCTCAGCTAATTCTAAAATATCTTTATGGGATTTATGAAACATTTCTTTTGCATCTTCAAGAGAAGTATTTTGATGTTTTTTCCAAAACTCGACATTCATATCTCCATAAGTTTTCCAATTATATGGAGCTGGAATAAAAGGTTTTGCCACTCCCTTTAAATTTGTATCTACCCAATTCAAAAGAAGTTGATGCCATTCATATAAATGTATTAAAACATCTCTTAGATTTTTATCTCTTTTCCAATGAGCTTCTTTTTTCTTCTCATCATCTGAAAAATCAAATTCAGTATTAAGTTCTTTTTCTGTTAATTCTGATATCAATTTCATCAATTTATAATAACTTTCTTTTGCATTTATTATAAGTTCTTCTTTACTTCTTGCTCTTGCCATATTCTTTTTCTTATTCCTTTCCTTATTTTATTCTTTCAAACAATATTTCCATACTATTTGAAACATCTATATCTTTGTCTATAGTAATAATTTCCCATTTAGCTTTATCTAGTTTTAAATATTTTCTTATTCTTTCTGTCTTTTCTGGTATTAATGGTTCTAACATATTACTTAAATTTGCTATTATATTTGTACATGTATATATTATATTATTAAATTCTTCTATATTTCCCTTATAATCTATCCATGGTTTTCTTTCATCATAATACTTATTCCCTATTTCAATTAAGTCAATAATTTCTGCACATGCTTTTCTAAATTCTAATTTTTCTATATATTTAGAAATAATATCATACTTATTAACTATTATGTCTATTATTTCATTATCCATCTTACCTGAAACTATAGTTTCTAATCCTTTAAAATTAAGTGTTCTATTTACAAAATTTCCAAACTTATTTACTAAATCTGAATTATGAACATTTATATAATTTTCCATTGTAAAATTAATATCTGCATTTTCTGGTCCATATGCTATCATATAATACCTTAATGAATCTACATCATATTCTTTTATCATATCTAAAATTGTTATTCCATTTCCCTTACTTTTAGATATCTTTTCAGAGTCTATATTAACATATTGTGATGCTACCATTACATCTGGTAGATGATAATTTTCATCAAGTGCAAGTAATAATCCTGGTAATATCATTGTATGAAATGGTATATTGTCTTTTCCATGACACATATACATTTTTAAGTTTTCATTTTCTTTCCAGTAATCTTCCCATGATATATTCCTTTCTTCACATATTTTCATTGTTGCTGTAATATATCCGAAGTACTGCTTCAATCCATACATACATTCTCTTATTCTCAAAACCTTTAATTGGAATTTCTATCCCATATGGTAAATCTCTTGTTACTACTCTATCTTTTAATCCTTCTTTTAAGAACTTTTCTGTTTCATTTTTAGATGCAATTCTCCAATTTTTTTCATTTTTTTCTACATATTTTTCTATTTGTTTTTGAAGTTTTGATAATGCTAAATACAAATGTGTATTTTCTTTTTGAATAGTTTTAGATCCACAAATCCTACATTTTGCATCTATTAAGTCTTCTTCTGTTGGTATATATCCACAATCACATTGGTCTCCTTTTGTAACCATTCCACAACTTTTACAAATCACTTCTAATTCTCTATCTGCCTCAAACTTATTACATTTTTCACAAAACGGTTGTAATGACTTTTTAGAATAAATATATCCATTATTATATATCTTCAAGAATATTTCTTGGACTTTTCTTTTGTGATATTCATCAGAAGTTTTTGTATATATATCATAATCAAAATTCATTTTTTCAAATACTTCTTTAAACTCTTTATGATATTTATCTGCTATTTCTTCTGGTTTAATTCTTTCTTTTAAAGCTCTCTCTGTTATTGGTGTTCCATGACAGTCTGTACCTGATACATATAATACATCATCTCCTAATATCTTATGATATCTTTTTAAAAAATCACCAGATATTAGTGCTGCTAAATGTCCTAAATGTAGTGAACTATTTGCATATGGCCATGCTCCTCCTATTAATATTTTTTTAGACATATTACCTCCTTATTCATAATTTTAATTGTTACTTATTTACTATTATACCAAAAAAAGGCTAATTATATATAGCCTTTTTATAATTATAGTGCTCTTACTACTCTATCTGTTATTTCTTCTCTTGGAATATCAGTATATTTAATATCACCTCTTGTAATATATACATCTTTTATATTCCCACCTTCTGAAAGCCTATCACATTTTATAATATTATAATTATTATATATATATTCTGCAGTTCCTCCATCATTATACATCCCATAATTTTTAACTATTCCAAGTCCTGTGTCTTTTTCTGCTTTTAATACTATTTTTTCAATTATTGCATTATCTTTTGATATAGCTTCTTTTAAGTCTACTTCTTTTCCATTTTGTAGAACTTTTACTTTTTCTACTCCATAATAGTACACATTATATCCATGTTTTTGTTCAAAGTTTTTATCTGTTATTAGTTCTTTTTTAATATTAGAATCATCTTCTTTTCTTGTAATATTTAGTGTATATTCTGGATTATATTCAACAGATATATCTTTATTATTATATCTTAATAAGTATAATTCATCTGTATTTTCAGCTTTTAATACAACAATTGTCTTTTCTTCTTGTTCTTCTTTTTCTATATTATCAAATACTTTTTTTACAATCTTATTATTTTCATAACTTGAATATCTAATATCTCTACTACTATCAAAATATCCTTCTATTTTGCCATTTCCATTTGTATATAGGTCTGCTATAAGTGCTTTACCTTCTTTTGTATAATTTACCACTCTTATACTATATTTTTTCTTATTATTAAAAGCTGTTATAAACTGTTCAAGTTCCTTATAATTATATATCTTACCACTATTTACTAAAACACTTTTATCTTTTAACGCTTCTGTTATATTATAATCTGTTGGTAAATTTTCTAATTTTCTTCTAGATGATATTATCTTATCATATTCTTCTTCATCCTTATTCTTTTTTTCTTTTTTCTTATTATCTAATTCTTTATCCTTTTCTTTATCTTTATCTAGATTGTTTTCTATTTTAGAATTGAAATCCTCTTCTTTCTTATTATTCATATGTTTTTGATATATATCATATCCAATTATTGCTCCTTCTGCTATAACAAATATAATAAGTAATGTTATTAATCCTTTTAAAAACCTATTCATACCTTCCTCCTTTATCTAAACTTATTATATTTAAATTATATCATATACAATTTTTAATTTTAACAATATTAATTAGATTAATAAAAAAGAAAGCGTAAAGCTTTCCTATCTAACTACATTCCGCCTTTATAATAATATAAAGGGGCACTATTAATAATATTATATTTAAAAGAATACCTCTCCGTTATGCGATCCCACATGTCTCAGCATGCTGGAGCTGAATTAATCAGCATCCCCATAATTTCCTCGGCATTCAAGTATTCTTATTCATATAATACATAAATTTGATATATATGTCAATTAAACAATTACTTTAAATACTAATTTGTGTAGGTTTGTCAAACATATGAGACACTCCCTTATGTTAAAAGGCTTTATAGCC
>ERZ772827.209-NODE-209-length-33182-cov-5.414435_pt1 | contig 33182 bp, 25 predicted proteins | sample MGYA00580850_ERZ772827 | MGnify/ENA primary metagenome ERZ772827 (study PRJEB29015, sample SAMEA2737950) | human oral metagenome | biome: human oral; feature: human-associated habitat; material: dental | place: China | collected 2145 ... | reverse complement strand
GATAATGGCTTCGGCGACCGCAACCTCGTCCCCGCTTTCTGCGCCTGCCTAGCCCCCACGATAGAGGGATAAGCAGGTCAAGATAAGCCCTACCCCTACATCTCCACGATGCAGGGGTAGGGCTTACTTTTCTACTTAGATATATGTTACAAGCAATACTACATAAGAAAGCAACTCTTAAGCCTAGAAAAGAGAACCAATCAGAGACACCTTCTGAGCCTAAAACTGATACTCAGCCAGAGGATGCTCTTACCTCTAGCATCATAGGCCTATTACAATATCTACCAGATGAAGTCTTTTGGCAGATACTCTATGAGGCTAGTGAGCATACGCTACCAAAGTTCTCTGAGGCTGGTGCGATCGAAAACATATCCTTTTGGAAGAGGATGCGCTTTCCAGAGCCTGACAGACAGTATGTAGAGCCAGACGTATGGATCAAGCTAGAGAAAATGCACCTCATCATCGAAGCAAAGAGATACGACGGAGGAGGGCAGTATAATGAACAATGGGATAGAGAGATTAAGGCGCTCCTAAAGCACCTTGAGGAAGAGGAAGACCAACCAATAGACGAACAAAAGATATGTTTGCTTGCTTTGGGTGGCAATACACAAACCTCCAAACTCCAACTAGATGTACAAGGCAAGGAGTATCCTATCGTCAGGATGCATTGGCAAAGACTCCTTGAGGAAGTCAAGAAGTATACGTATGAATCCTCATCCTGTAGCGATGCAGAGAAGCGAATATGCAAGGACATCATCAAGGCTTTTGAGCACTTTGGGCTCTTCGCCCTTAAATGGCTGGATAGCCTCGCAGGCACGGATAAGGATGCCCCCGCAAGACTCGATTCCTTCTCTATCGACACCTTGTTCCACCTCCCTAAATACAAATAAGCATCATGGAGACAACCACAGAAAACCTCTCTAAAGCTCTTCTAGACGTTAGACGAGCACACCGAATACTCTATGCCTACCAGAGGCGAATGCTAGACTTGGCACACTTCATCCAGAGAAAGCTAGACATGCCTGTGAAAGATCTTTGTGGGATCAAACACTTCTCTAAGCCCATTTATGGCCGAAGTAAAGGGCATAGCCGTCTAAACATATGGCATACTATGTGGGCTTGGGACTACTTGTATTCTTACCTCTTTGAGTACTACCTCGGAGAAAAAGAGGCTGGCGATAAGCTGCACAACTATAAGCTTAGTCTCATTCAGTATAGCGACACGGGATACTTCGACCAAGAGGGACAGAAAAGGGGTAGGATTAGCGAGTTCTGTTCAGAGGAAGAATCTAGCTCAAAGCTCCTATTCTTCCTTGAATATAAATCCAAGGATAGTGAATGGGAATGGAAAGACGGATCCTATATGGAAAGGATAGTGCTCAACAAGGAGATCGGGAGCAAGAAGCACACAAAGCAAGTAAGAGGTACCTCGAAAGAAGGTAAGCAGATTCTATGCTCCTTCCCCTTAGAGCGATTTATCAACATGGAGGCTACACTCGAGGTGCTTCGTGAGTTTTGCGACTACTGCAAAGAAAAAGATATTCATGTCTTCGACAACCTAATATTAGAGCCGACATGCACACCTACATCGTCCTCCTCAGAGGAGTAATGCCCTCTGGCAAGAACCGTATCCCCAAGATGGCAGAGCTACGTGATGCCATCGAGGCGGAGGAGTTTGCCGAGGTCACGACCTATATACAGAGCGGGAATATCGTCCTTCGCTCACCCCTATCTAAGGAGGAGACCTCCGTACGTATCGCAGAGATTATACGAGCCTATTGCGGTGCGGAGCTAGAGGTCATCACCACCGACGCTAGCGAGCTCAAGAAGCACCTCCGAGGCAACCCCTTCGGTGACGAATACCAGCAGGATCGGGTGTTCTATACCACTACGATGGAGCCCATTGACCCGAAGCGAATAGCAGCCCTCTGTCAGGAGGACTTCGGGGAGGAGGAGCTCCGTATGGTAGAGGGCAGACTCTATATGTACCTACCGAAGGATGCAAGCCGAGCAAAGCTAAGTAACAACTTCCTAGAGAAGAAACTTAAGATCACCGCTACGACACGTAACCGCAATACCCTCGCTCGTCTCATCGAGCTCGCCGAGGCTCTTGCCCCCTCCGACTAGTACGCACCGCCCCCCAACTGACCTTACCATGCCTACACACTACATACGCTTTATTCGGTATTTATTCCTCACTGCCACACTAGCCTTACTCCTCGCTCCCTTAAAGTTGTCCGCCCAGCAGGATAGCCTACCCCGACAGGCTCATCCCTGGGATAGCTATATCGAGGAGCAGAGGCACCTAGGTCTACTCTCAGACGAAGAGGCGACAGAGATCCAGCAGCTCTATGACGAGCTCAGCCAAGCTCCCCTAGACATCAACCAACTACTGCCCGAGGAACTCCAGCGTATCCCCTTCGTACGGGATATACAGATTACGCACTTCATCGACTATCGTAGACTCTATGGCCCCTTCCGTGAGCTAGGCGACCTCAAGCTCATACAAGGGTGGGATAGCAGACTCATCAGCCTCCTACTCCCCATCCTCACCTGCAGCCCACCCTCTGGAGTGGAGCAACGAGGAAGAGAGGGACGCCTTGAGGTTGGGGGAAGGGCGAGTACACGACAGCTATCCCCGCAGAGACAGAGCTACCTCGGGGACAATAGTGCACTACTGCTACGCTTACATTACCGAAGCGGACATGCGAGCAGTCTCTACATCAGTGCCGAGAAGGATGCTGGCGAGCCGTGGAGCTATGACAGACACCGAGGCTTCGACAGCTACAACCTCCACTGGGCACTCTCCGAGCGAGGGCTCCTACGTCAGTTCGTCCTCGGGGACTATCGGGTCTCCCGTGGCTGTGGACTACTCCTAGGGCAGGGGGTGTACCCGATGAGCTTCCGAGCGCTCTCCCCTCGCCTTCCCGAGGGGATCCGCCCCCTTCGCTCCAGCACGGAGAGCGACTTTAGCCGAGGTATTGCCCTAGAGATGGGGCAGGAGCGCTGGCGCATGGGAGCCTTCGCTTCCTCACGTAGCCTCGATGGCAGGATCGACGAAGAGGGGCATATCGTAGGGCTCTCGGAGACGGGGCTACACCGCACCCCGACGGAATGGCGACATCGGGCGAAGATCCCCAGTCGCCTCATCGGTGGCTGGATCGAGTACAGAGCGTCACGGGGGCATATCTCTCTGCAAGCCTTGTACCACGACTGGCGAAGGTATCCACTAGCTGTAGCTACGGGGGCTTCGCACCGCCCACACCTACGGGGGCTGACCTCGAGCTCTGCCCTCAGCCTATCCTATGGGTGGCAGAGTAGGCAGGGACACCTGAGGCTCAGTGGCGAGCTAAGTCGGAATATGCTCGGGGCATGGGCGCTGATCCAGCACCTGAGCCTACAGCAGATGACGCTCGGCGATGCACGCTTCTCCTACTGGCGTATCGCACCCGACTACTGGAGCTACTATGGGCGAAGTGGTACGCATAGCCTTCGCCCAAACGACGAGGAGGGCATACGAGCCCTATGGAGCCCCCCTCTACCTATCCGAGCCCTACAGCTACAGCTCTATGCTGGTGGCTACCGAAGGCTCTCCGAGCGGGATAGCCTCACCCCAAGGCATCGGGGCTGGGACTATGGGGCACACCTAGAGCTGGGTGTCGATCGGGCAGGGAGCACACTGCTCCTAGCCTCTCTTCGTGAGAGACAGCTGGCTGTGGGGGATCGAGCACAGCGCCTCAGCCTAGGTCTGCGTCATGAGGGAGAGGGGTGGACGGGAGCACTCACCTACAGCTGGGCGAAGGCCAAGAGCAGCCCCAGCTGGGCAGTCCTAGCAGATGTACGGCTCTCGCTAGGGGATCAGCTACGTGTCGGGCTCTTCGCCGACTACTTCCGTGCCCAGGACTGGCAGGCAAGGCTCTATGCAGCACACCCTCGGGTACGCTACGAATACACCTCTACGCTCCTCTTCGGCGAAGGGTTTGATGTAGGGATGCGTCTACGCTGGCAACCCTCCTATGCCTACACCCTCGAGGCCAAGCTCCTGCACCAGCGCCAGCGTGTAGAGACCCGCCCCTCGATGACCTTAGCTGTCCTCACCCTTCACTACCGCCACTAGCTTATCCTCATACTGCGGAGCTATTAGGTGGACAGGGCTGACGCATGAAATCACCATAGTGCGAGGTAGTGCGAGGGCAAGGTCGTCAAGGAGTATAAGCCTAAGATAGAAGATAGAAGTATCTATATCCTAGTCTCGATATGCCTAGCGAATATCTCCTACCTAGAAGGGATGAGTATACACGTGTGTACACAACTGTATACACGCGTGTACACAAGTGTGCTCTAAGTATCTCCTCTGTAGGCCCCGCTAGTATGTCTATTCCTTGGGGATAATGCCTAGGATCTTTAGGGATAGGCTAAGGCTCCCTGGGATATGAAAGAATACCCCCGAAGATTCAAAGGCAGGAGTGTACGAGCGAGTTCATGCGGAGCTATTAGGTGGATAAGAGGCGGAACGTACAGAGGGAAATAGTGTACCTTTGTGCCTCGAATTCGTAAGATACACCCCTAGAGAGGATAACCTCTGCCCTACTCCATAAGTAAGGGAAGCAAAGGAAGCAGAGGAATTACCCAAGAGCAAAGGATATACCCTAGGGGATCACAACCAATAATTAGATGAGTAAGGTCAAGGATCTGACGCAGGGTGACCTCACGAGACTGCTCTACCAGCAGGCTCTACCCATCATGGGTACCTCCTTCGTGCAGATCGCATATAGCTTCACCGACATGGCTTGGCTGGGGCGACTAAGTAGTGAGGCTCTAGCAGCTGTAGGAGTGGTCTCCGTCTTTATTTGGATAGCCAACTCTGTGGCTTGGCTCAACAAGACGGGCTGTGAAGTCACCATCTCCCACTGTGTCGGCTCGGGAGAACTGAGGGAGGCGGGGCGGTATGCCTCGCACAACGTCACGATGAGTCTCCTCGTGGGCACACTCCTGACCATCGGCTATGCACTCTGTGCCGAGCCTATGGTCGATCTCTATAGCCTAGAGGAGGGAGTCCGTCACGACGCTCTGAACTATATGTATGTGAGCCTCATCGGCTTCCCCGAGATCTTCCTCACGGCTACCCTCACGGGGCTGTACAACGCCATTGGGCACAGCAAGGTTCCCTTCCGCATCATGTGTATTGGTCTAGGGTGCAATATGCTCCTAGATCCGCTCTTCATTCACCTCATCGGCTGGGGAGTACAAGGGGCAGCTCTCGCCACAGTGATCAGCCAGACGGTGGTACTCTTCCTCTTCGTGAGGAAGGCTCAGCGAGATAAGCTCTTCGATAGCTTCCCCTTCTTTGTCCGCCTACGTAGGAGCTACGTGCTGCGTATCCTGCAGGTAGGTGTACCCGTCGTGCTACTCAATGTCCTCTTTGCCTTCGTGAGCATCTATATGGGTGGAGTGGTCTCTCGTATCGGCGGGCATATCGGAGTGGCGACGATGACCACAGGGGCACAGATCGAGGCGCTGACCTGGAATACCGCCAATGGTGTGACGACCGCCCTAGTGGCTATCGTAGGACAAAACTGGGCAGCTGGTCACCTGCGACGAGTCTATGAGGTCTACCGAAGAGCTCTCACCTTCACGCTCTCGGTGGGCTTCGTGGGGATGCTAGCCTTTCTCTTGTTCAGTGAGGAGCTCTTCTCGCTCATCGTCCCTGAGCGAGAGGCCTATATTGCTGGAGGGGTCTACCTCAGGATCGTGGGGCTCAGCCAAATGTTTATGATGCTGGAGATCACGACTGGGGGGCTATTCAACGGTCTAGGCAAGACCTACCTATCCGCAGGGATAGGGATCGTGGGGACGTATCTGCGCATCCCGATAGTTCTACTCTTCGTCTCCCTAGGCTGGGGGCTAGAGGCAGCCTGGTGGGCGATCAGCCTGACCTCTGTGCTGAAGGGGCTTGTATTCTTCGCTTTCTTCCTCGTATGGAGAGCCCGCCTACAGGCTCATCGTGCTCCACACCCCTAGGGTGAGGGAAGGGGGTTCCCCTAGATCCTCTCGTATCGTACGCCTAAATAGTTGTACTTTTGTGATACAACAAGCTCAATAGTGTATAATTAGGACTTCAAAGCTATCAGAGAATGGGACACGATGACGACCAGCATAATGAAAGTGCAGAGCTAACCCACCAGGGGCACGAAGGAGCACACAGCCACGATCACCAGCACGAGGAGGGGCACCACGGTCACACTCATGAGTCCCCTCATGAGCACGACCACCAGCATGACCATAAGCATGAGCACGACGGGCACTGCCACGACGACGCTCATACCCATAGCCATGCGCATAGTCATGGTCACGGGCACCATCACCATCATCACCATGCGGAGGGGAATATCCTCGTAGCCTTCCTACTCAACCTCTTCTTCGCTATCGTCGAGCTTATCGGAGGGCTCTATACGGGGAGTGTCGCTATCCTCTCGGACTCGCTACACGACCTCGGAGACTCCTGCTCTCTCGGTGTCGCTTGGTATCTGGAGCGACTCTCGAAGAAGGGGCGTGACCGTTACTTCAGCTACGGCTACAAGCGGTTCTCGCTCCTAGGCTCGTTGCTTATATCGGTGATCCTACTGGTCGGCTCGTTCTTCGTCATCACAGAGGCTATTGAGCGCATCATCCATCCCGTACGCCCCCATGCCGAGGGGATGTTCTTACTGGCTATCTTCGGCCTCATCATCAACGGCTATGCGGCCTGGCGTATGAGCGGAGGGCACTCCCTGAACGAACGCTCCATACGCCTACACCTGATGGAGGATGTGCTGGGCTGGATAGCAGTACTGATCGTCAGTATCGTGATGTACTTTGTCGATCTTCCGATCCTTGACCCTCTGCTCTCGCTGGGGATCACAGCGTGGATATTGTACAATGTGTACTTCAATCTCCGTGACAACTTCCGCATCCTCCTACAAGGTGTCCCTGTGGAGGTAGACCAAGAGGGCTTCGTACACGAAGTCGAAGCCCTACGAGGCGTCCTCTCGGTACACGATGTACATATATGGACGCTGAACGGGGAGCAGCATATTGCCTCGCTGCACCTCGTCTTCGACTGTCCGAGCTACCCCTCCCCCGAGGCTTGGGCTGAGCTCAAGCAGGAGGTTCGCCGAGTGGCCTCTCGCTACCAGCTGGAGCACATCACCATAGAGCTCGACCCTAGGGGCTGTAGCTGTGGGATGGAGCACTGCTAGGGGGGAGAGAACTGCCTTATCAATAGATATTAGATGAGATTACAGACCATACTACTGACTGTGCTGCTACTCGTGAGTGCCGTAGCACAGGCGCAGGTGCCCGAGCGGCGCACCTATAGTCCCTACGAGGTACGAGACGTCGTAGAGATCCCCGATGAGATCAAGATGGTGCGTGGTGACAAGCTACGTGCCTACCGCATCACCCCCAGCGTCGCCAGAGCAGTCCAGGTGCAGATGCCTGATACGCTCACCCACTATACCTTTGAGTACATATCCCCAGAGTTCCGTTCCCTAGGGACGGCCTATCAGGGGAACATGAACCACGTCTGGCAGGCGAAGCTCTTCTTTGACCGACCTCGTCGTGTGGGGGACTTCTTCTACACCGATGGCTACTATCGTATGCTCTACACCCCCGAGGAGGTACGCTTCTACGACACGAAGACGCCCTTCACCTTCGTGCGCTACCAGCGTAACTTCAAGACCAACGAGAGTGAGGACGTCGTAGCGGGGGACTTCGGTGTGAACATGGGGCGGGAGATCAACTTCGGGGCGAACTTTGACTACCGCAATGCCCAGGGCTTCTATACCAATAGCCGTAGCAAGGACGCACGCTATCGCCTCTTCGCCAGCTACCGAGCCGACCGCTATGAGCTCTATGCCTACGTGGCCAACGACTACTACAAGCAGCAGGAGAACGGTGGGATCACCAACCCCGACTACATCCTCAACCCCGACCGCTACAACACCAACGGGCGTACCAAGATCAGCGCCAAGGACATCCCCGTCCTGATCACCGAGCCCCTCACGAACCGCATCCGTGCAGGTCATGCCTACCTCACCCAGACCTATCGCCTAGGGAGCTATCGGACCGTCCGCCGTACCCCTACGGACGAGGAGCTAGAGAGAGCTTCACGCTCGGGGGATAGCCTTCGCCTCGACTCCACCTACTTCGTTCCTGTGGGAGGGGTGTCCCTGACGACCTACTACAACAAGCAGAGCCGTCGCCTACAAGCTCAGGGGGAGAACAACCTCTGGAAGACTGTCTTCGGCGATCCCGTGACGACACAGACCCGTACCCCGAGTGGTGGAGGCACACCTGTCCAGTATGCCTATCCCAACGATACCGCCCAGCTCACTACCCTGCACAACACCCTAGCCCTATCGCTCATGGAGGGCTTCCGTCCCTGGGTGAAGTTCGGCCTTTCAGCCTATGTACGGCAGGAGCAGTACTGGGCGAAGAACCCCGATGCCACGACACACCTCTATGGGGTGACCGACCGCTTCTCCTCCACCTTCGTCGGGGGGCTCATCGAGCGCAGGGAGGGCACGGGGCTTAACTTCTCTGCTCGGGGTGAGCTCGGTGTACTCGGCTCTGACCTCGGTGCCTTCCGCCTAGAGGGGGATATACGCACGGCCTTCCGTCTCTTCCGCCGTGAGTTTGCCCTCGAGGCTGACACCTACATTGATAATGCTCGTCCCTCCTACTTCGCTGCTCATCACCACGGCACCTATGGCTGGTGGGACAAGGATCTGAAGTTCACCCGCCGTCTCGAGCTCGGGGGGAAGGTACATCTCAGCTCCTGGGGCACCCAGCTCGAGGCACGCACAGCGAGCCTACAGAACTACATCTACTACGGAGCCAAGGGCGAACCCAGCCAATACTCCGACATCATCCAAGTCCTCTCCCTACAGGCAAGGCAGACGGGGAGCGCAGGCCTACTCAACTGGGATGTAGAGGCCGCCTACCAGACCTCCTCACAGCCCTCTGTGCTTCCTCTCCCCCAGCTCGCAGTGGCGGCTGACGTCTACCTGCGCTTCCTCGTAGCCCAAGTCATGCGCATAGACCTAGGGCTCAAGGCCTACTGGCACAGTGCCTACCACGCACCCTACTACCTACCGACGACCCAGCAGTTCATCCTACAGACGGAGGGTAAGGTCGGGGGCGAGGCTCCGCTGATCAATGCCTATGCCAACTTCCGTCTGAAGCGTGCCCGCTTCTTCCTCCAGATGTACAACGTCACCGAGGCCTTCGCTACCAGCACTCGCCTAGCGATGTACAAGTACCCCTACAACCCGATGTACCTCGCTGGGGGTGTCATCGTAGACCTCAACAACTAATCACCTCTTATCCCATGCTGAAGAAGCTCCTCAAAGGGCGTCCCGTCCTCTACATCATCCTACTCCTACACGTCATCGGTCTGATGGTCTACCTCCACTACCGTCGGTCTGGAGATGCAGCCCCCACCCCCACCGCAGGACGAGACTACCCTGAGATACGCCGTGAGGGCACACTCCGTCTACTGACCGCCTATACCGAGGGTGGTGTGCATGCCGAGGGTGGCGAGCTCACAGGTGCCGTCTACACCCTAGCCAAGAAGCTCCAGGAGCGTAGTGGCATCCGAGTAGAGGTCATCCTGGAGAATAGCTGGGAGCGTGCGCTACAGCTCCTGAGTGACGGGGGGGCAGACCTCGTCGTACGCCCGATGGCGAGTACGGCAGATGTGGATACGACCCGCTTCCTACTCTTCGGACAGCAGACCTCGGGGCCACTCTTCCTCGTACAGCGCAGGGCGGACAGCACGACCCTCGTGAAGAGGCAGATCGAGCTCGGGGGGCGGACGATTACCCTACCGAAGGGCTCTCCCTTCGCCCTCTTCATCGAGCACCTAAGCGAGGAGATCGGCGACAGCATACACCTAGATGTCGATACTCTCTACCAAGCCGAGCAGCTGGCCATGCGGGTTGCCTCGGGTAAGATCACCTATACGGTCTGTACGGACACCGAGGCAAAGGCCTTCAGCAAGGCCTTCCCCGAGCTGGACTGCAGCATTCCGCTGAGCTACTCCTTCCGTACGGCATGGCTCCTGAGGCACACCTCACTCGCCCTACGTGATAGCCTATCCGTCTGGATGGCGAGGTAGTCCCCCAAGGGAAGGAGCAAAGCCTCCCACATCCACCCCCCTCCCGAGCACAAGGAGACCCCTCTGTAGCCCCCATGGCTAAAGGGGAAAAACGCTCTTACCGAGAGCGTCCCTGCGCTCTCGGTATGAACGCCTCCTTCACCTTACATAGGTGACGGAGGCGTTCTTTATAGGAGCGTCTGAGCGCTCTCACTAAGTACCAATAAGCACGCTCGGGAAGAGCCTCCCAAGCCCCCCATAATGTGCTCAGAAGCCCACACTTCAGACTGTCGTATCCGCCTCCTAGCGATTCGGCTGTTGCCCCTTGCCTTGTCCTCACCTAATTCCCCCCTATTATTCTTATCTTTGCTAGAGTAACGACTACATTAGGGCGTGGTATCTGTCGTGGCGGATCACACACGCTCCCCAAACGCACTAACGTCACTACAGGCATGGCTGAGCATCGTGTATCTATCCTCCTGGTCTACACAGGCGGTACTATCGGTATGGTCGAGAACCCCTCCACGGGGGTACTTGAGCCCTTTGACTTCAACTACCTCAAGGATAACGTCCCCGAGCTTCGTCGCCTGGGGTGCGACATCTCCGTCGTAGAGTTTGACCCACCCCTAGACTCCTCGGCCATCACCCCCGAGGACTGGGTGCGACTGGCCTCGATCATCGAGGAGAACTATCACCGCTACGACGGCTTCGTAATCCTACACGGCACCGATACGATGGCCTATACCGCCTCGGCACTCAGCTTCGTCTTCGAGGGGCTAGACAAGCCCATTGTCTTCACCGGCTCTCAGCTCCCTGTGGGGAAGCTACGCACGGATGGCAAGGAGAACCTAATCACAGCCATCGAGATCGCAGCGGCACGAGATGATCGGGGACGCCCTCGGGTACCAGAGGTCTCTCTCTTCTTCGAGAACTACCTGATGCGAGGCAATCGGACGAGCAAGATCAGCGCCGACCAGTTCAGCGCCTTCGAGTCGTTCAACTATCCCCACCTCGCCTACGCTGGCATCGACATCCGCTACCACGAGAGGTCGATCTCCCGCAGCGAAGGAATCCCTCTGGCAGTGAACAAAACCTTCGACCCACATGTAGCCATACTGAAGCTCTTCCCCGGTATCACCCGTGAGGTCGTAGAGGCCATACTCGGCATCCCGACACTCAAGGGTGTCATACTGGAGACCTTCGGCAGTGGGAATGCCCCGATGACCCCATGGTTCCTAGAGGCCCTGCGTGAGGCTGTCGCCCGAGACATCGTGATCGTCAATGTCACTCAGTGCGTCACGGGCTACGTGGAGATGCAACGCTACGAGACAGGACTCCTACTGCAGGAGATCGGGCTCATCAGCGGTCGGGACTGCACCACCGAGTCGGCGCTCACCAAGCTGATGTACCTCCTAGGGCGTGGCTACAGCACCGAGGAGGTCAAGCGGCAGATGGGACTCTCACTACGTGGGGAGCTGACCCTAGAGCCGAGCGACGAGGGAGGGGGTAGAGAGCCCTTGATATACAGACATTAGTAAACGGATATAAGGAGAGAGAAGGCAGTGATAAGATTTATGAGCTTGGCCAGTGGAAGCAGTGGGAACTGCTACTACTTAGGCGACGAGGAAGGGGGACTACTGATAGACGCAGGTATCCCCATCCGCACCATCACCAAGACGCTCAAGGCCGAGGGCATCACCCTCGACAGTGGACACATCCAGGGTACAATAGTGACCCATGACCACGCCGATCATATACGTACGATCGGTGTCATCGGTGGGGTCTACCACCTCCCCGTCTATGCCACGGCTCCTGTCCATCGCAGTATCAGCACTAGTCGCTTCGTCCTAGACCCGATAGGCGCATCACGTAGGGACATCGAGACGTTCACCCCCTTTGAGGTAGCGGGCTTCACCATCGAGGCCTTCCCCGTACCACATGATAGTGCGGAGAATGTCGGGTACCATATCACCAAGGGGGACTTCGCCTTCACCCTAGCGACAGATGTCGGGCACACGACCGAGCACATCGAGGAGTATATCAGCCGTGCCACCCACGTCGTGCTGGAGGCGAACTACGACCGAGAGATGCTCCGCACGGGGAGCTACCCCGACTTCCTGAAGGAGCGGGTCTCCAGCCCCCTCGGCCACCTCTCCAATGACGAGGCTGCCGAGCTCCTCGCCCGTACCTACCACCCGGGGATGAAGAACGTATGGCTCTGCCACCTCAGCAAGGACAATAACCACCCCGACCTGTGCTGGAAGAGCATCGAGGCTCGCCTCTTCTCTGAGGGCATACGTGTCGGCAAGGACCTCAGCCTGACAGCCCTCAGACGTACCACAGCCTCCCCCATGTACCTCCTAGAGCCCTAGGAGCAAATCCTTCACTACCTCACGTAACAATCGACTATGGATACAGAGAAGTCCAAACTCTACACCAAGGGAGGCGACAAGGGTCGCACCTCTCTAGTCGGGGGACAGCGTGTCCCCAAGTATGACATCCGCCTAGAGTGCTACGGCACGGTGGATGAGCTCAACTCATTCGTCGGTGCCCTGCTGGCTCATCAGCTGGAGGAGCCCGATGAGCAGTTCCTCTACTGGCTCCAGCACAAGCTCTTCTCCGTCGGGGGCTACCTCGCCACCGATACGACTCAGGACGAGCTCCATGCCGTCACTGCCGTCACAGAGCGTGCCGTGGCCAAGATAGAGCGGGAGATAGACCGCCTAGATGGGATGGTACCACCGCTGAAGGCCTTCATCCTCCCCTCGGGCGGTGCGATCACAGCTGCCGCACACGTCTGTCGTACCGTCTGCCGTAGAGCCGAGCGACTGATCTACCGACTGCACAGCGAGACTCCACTAGAGCCCAATGTCCTACGCTTCATGAACCGCCTCAGCGACTACTTCTTCGCCCTAGCCCGCAAGGAAGTCCTGCGCATACACGGTCAGGAGGTCGTCTGGACCTACGACCACAACGACGACTAGCCCCATCCCCGAGACAGACGCCCCGAGATAGACGACTAGATGAGCAAGCTCACACAGCAGCAGAAGACCGAGCAGAGCCTCTCCCTCACCCCCGCACAGATCCAAGCTATCAAGATGCTGGAGCTCACGGGGCTGGAGCTAGAGGCTCGTATAGAGCACGAACTAGAGGAGAACCCCGCCCTAGAAGAGAACTACGACGAGGCCTCCACCAGCGAAGATTCCCCCGAGGAGCACGAGGACGGCTCGAGCGACCAAGACTGGGAGCTAGGAGAGTATGCCAGTGAGGACGACATCCCCGACTACAAGCTCCGAGAGCTACAGGAGCGTCAGTCCTTCCGTGAGGAGATCCCCTTCGCCGCCGGTGCGCCTTCGCTCGATGAGCTCCTACTGAGCCAACTCGAGCTAGCTACCCCACTGACCGATCGGACTCGTGAGGTAGCACGCTACATCATAGGCAATATCAGCGAGGATGGCTACCTCACCCGCACGGTGGAGGAGCTACAGGATGACTTGCTCTTCAAGGCTGGTCTTGACGTCACCGCCACAGAGCTCACCCACCTAATCGAGCTGATCAAGACCCTTGACCCAGCAGGCGTCGGAGCACGAGACCTACAGGAGGCACTCCTACTGCAGATCAAGCGACTCCCAGCTGGAGAGCTACGCCAGCGGGCAGAGCTCGTCATAGGGCAGCACTACGAGGACTTCGTGAACAAGCGCTTCGACAAGCTCCGCTCCGCCCTATCCATTGACGAGACCCAGCTCGCCGAGCTCTACGACTACATCAGCCACCTCAACCCCAAGCCCGGCAATGGGCTCAGCGACGGAGCTGAGGGACGTCTAGCACACTTCACCCCTGACTTCATCGTCACCGAGCGTGGGGGTGAGCTCCTCATCTTCCTGACCGAGGAGCGTGAGATACCCGCCCTGCGCCTTAGCCCTACCTACCTCAGGATGCTGGAGGAGAACAAGGCTCGGGCTAAGGAGAGCCGTCAGAGCCGTGAGGCTATGACCTTCCTCAAGCACAAGGTCGAGCAGGCACGGTGGTTCATCGATGCCCTCCAGCAACGCCAGCATACACTCCGCACAACCATGGCTGCCATTGTCGCCCATCAGCGAGCCTTCTTCCTCTCGGGGGAGGTCTCTGATCTGCGCCCGATGATCCTCCGTGATATAGCCGAGGCGACGGGGCTCGACATCAGCACCATCTCCCGAGTGAGCAACAGCAAGTCCGTACAGACAGACTTCGGGGTCTATATGCTCAAGTACTTCTTCGGCGAAGGGATGCTCAACGACGAGGGGGAGAGCATCTCCACCCGAGAGATCAAGAAGGTACTCACCGAGCTCATCGAGGGCGAGGACAAGCGTGCCCCCTACTCCGATGAGCGACTGACCGAGCTCCTCAGTGAGCGGGGATACCCGATCGCCCGCCGTACGGTAGCCAAGTATCGGGAGCAGCTCCACCTACCCGTGGCTCGCCTGCGCAGAGCACTCCCCAGCCAGACGAAGGGTTAGGCTAGCGAGTACTGCCTCCCTTCACCGCCCCACCGCCCCTCGTATGCTCCGAACGCACGCACACATGCCCCTCCTACATGACCGATACACATTAGTCACACTCACATCACGAAGCATCCCTCTCCCGCCCTCCTCACCGGAGGTGGGCACAGAGCGGGACGCCCCTAACCACCCCTATACTTAATCCACTCCCTATCATTATGAAGCAAGCTTGGCTACGCATTCCCCTGCTCCTGCTCACCCTGCTCCTCCCATCCGTGGGGCTAAGAGCACAGGACAATAGCGACGTCCCCACTAACCCGAAGCCCTTTGTCGTCCCAGAGCTCACCTCCTGGACAGGAGGGCGGGGTACCTATCGCCCTACCCGTATCGTCCTCGGCTCCTCCAGCCGTGAGGTGAAGGCCGTAGCCGAAGAGCTGGCGAAGGACTACGCAGAGATGTTTGGGCGCAAGATCCAGATCGACAAGGGGCCTCGCAACAAGGGTGACCTCCTCCTACGCCTCGTCAAGCCCTCGGAGGATAAGCACAACCTGGGTAAGGAGGGCTACCGCCTCATCGTCGGCGAGGACGCTGTCCTAGAAGCCACCCATACCCAAGGCCTCTACTGGGGCACACGTACCCTCCTCCAGCTCTCCGAGCAGGGTGAGGATCAGATGATCCCCTGTGGGACGATCATCGACAAGCCTCAGTATGCCGTACGTGGACTCATGCTGGACGTAGGTCGTAAGTACATCCCCATGGACTACCTACAGCGACTCATCCGAGTACTCGCATACTACAAGATGAACACCCTGCAGCTTCACCTGAATGACAATGGCTTCAAGGTCTACTTCGGCAACGACTGGGCGAAGACCTCCGCGGCCTTCCGCCTAGAGAGCACCACCTTCCCTGGGCTTGCCCCCAAGGGAGCTTCGTACTCCAAGGCTGAGTTCATCGACCTACAGAAGCAGGCCGAGCGTATCTTCGTAGACATCATCCCCGAGATCGACATCCCAGCCCATACACTTGCCTTCACCCACTATCGCCCTGAGCTGGCAAGCAAGGAGCACGGTGCCGATCACCTCGACATCTTCAAGGAAGAGACCTACACCTTCATCGATGCCCTACTCAAGGAGTATCTAGGAGGGAAGAACCCCGTCTTCCGCAGCAAGCATATCAATATCGGTACGGACGAGTACAGCAATGCCACAGAGGAGCTACGTGAGAAGTTCCGCTACTTCACCGACCGCTATATCCGCTACGTAGAGAGCTTCGGCAAGCAGGCCTACCTATGGGGAGCACTCCGCCATGCCTATGGCAAGACCCCTGTCAAGCTCGACCAAGCTGTCGTACTCACTTGGTCACGAGACTTCGTAGACCCCATCGCCACTAAGGAGGCAGGGGCAAAGCTCATCAGCACACCCGACTCCTACACCTACATCGTACCTGCTGCGGGCTACTATCAGGACTACCTCGACACCCGCTACCTACACGCCAAGTGGACGCCAGCTGTCGTGAGCTCAGCTGTCACTCTGCCCGAGGGCGATCCAGCACTGCTCGGGGGCATGTTCTCCGTATGGAACGACCACTACGGCAACGGGATCTCTGTCAAGGATATTCACCATCGCATCATGCCCGCCCTACACTACATGGCACTCAAGATGTGGACGGGCTCTGGCACGAGCATCCCCTACGAGGAGATGGAGCAGCGCCGTCTAGTACTTAGCGAAGCCCCAGGTGTGAACGAGCTCGCCCTATGGCGAGGGGGAGAGCGGGAGGTACTGCACCGCTCCAGCCTCCCCTCGGGCAGTGGACACCTCGGCGAGGCTGTCCCCGAGATCGGCTATGACTACAGCGTCACCTTCACCATCGACGCACGTGAGGAAGCTAAGGGGACGGTACTCCTTCGCTCACGCAACGCTACCTTCTACCTCGCTGACCCTCGTCACGGACGACTAGGCTTCGCTCGTGATGGCTACCTCGATACCTTCGACTACACCCTACCCAAGGAGGGCAAGGTCACCATCTCCATCGAGGGCGACAATAACAGCCTGACCCTCTACGTCGATGGCAAGCGTCGAGAGCACCTCAGCCGAATGCTCCTCTATGCCGAGACCCCAGATGCTGATGCCCTTCGCCTAGACAAGCAGTACGAGTCCCCAGATCGCTTCGAGCCCATTGTCTACCGCTCACGCACCAAGGGGCGGATGTTCTACATGCGTACGTTGGTCTTCCCTCTTGACGAGGTGGGTACCTTCCGAAGCAATATCACCGATCTAAGGGTACACAACTACAAGCTACATAAGTAGCCCGGGGCATCCGCCCACTATCACGACAAGCCCCCCTCATCTGCTAGCCTGGCACTCAGTGCCCTAAGGCTGGAGGTGAGGGGGGCTTGCTGTACCCTATCCTGTAGCGAAAAAGGTGAAGAGAAGGGGATAGGATAGACTAAGATCTCGCTGTGGGAGGTAGGGCTGACGCATGCTCTCGCTTGCACACTCCTGCCTTTGGATCTTCGGGGGTATCGCTTCATATCCCAGAAAGCCTTAGCCCATCACTAAAAACCTAGGCATTATCCCCAAGGAACAGACATACAAGCGAGCCCTAGAGAGGAGATACTTAGAGCGCACTTGTGTACACGCGTGTATACAGTTGTGTACACGTGGGTATACAGTTGTGTACACACGTGTACACTCATCCCTCCTAGGTAGGAGGTATTCGCTTGGCATATCTACACTAGGACATAGATACTTCTATCTTCGGCGTATACTCCTTGACGACCTCGCACTATGGTGATTTCATGCGTCAGCCCTGCTGTGGGAGGACTATTTGGATAATTCTTTCGATCTTTGTGCTAGGTAACGACTAGTACATACCTCCTACACTATATATTGCGACACACATGAGTATACCTAGGTACACCGCCACCTGGCTCATAGGGCTCGTCTTGGGCACCCTATCCCTACAGTACGTAGCAGCTCAGACTCCATTTACTCTCCGCATCCTATCCCCCACGGGCAAGGCATTGGACTCCATTGCGCTCCGCATTGCCTTCGCTGACACACTCGTCGTATCGGGCTATACCGACCGAGAGGGACTCTTCACGACGACTGCCCCACGTGGCCGTACCCAGGCGCACCTATGGGCTTGGGGCAAGGGCTATGCAACCCTAGAGACGAATGTCCCTACCGAGGAGACCAATGATCAGAGCCATACCCTAAGACTCCCTCTACGCACCCTGCCCGGTGTAGAGGTACTCCATGACCAGCGGGGGAGCAGTAGCCCCACCTCGGAGAGCTATCGGGTCTCTCCCTCCAGCCTACCCCAGGGGGCTAAGGCTGACCAAGCCCTGAGACGTCTACCAGGGCTCCTCCTCACAGACGAGGGCGTCTGTCTCATCGGAGCGACGAGTCCAGCCCTGCTCTACGTCAATGAAGTACCCGCCAGCATAGGCTTCATCCGTAGCCTACCTGCCTCCGACCTAGACCAAGTAGAGGTACGCTATCGGGACACACAGACCGAGGGAGAGGGGGGAGCCGTCTATATCACCCTCCGACGAGAGACTACGACGACCCTACGAGGTGACCTCCTAGCCCAGGCAGGCGTACTGCGCCCCGAGTATCGGCTACATCCGAGTCTATCGCTCTACACACAGCGCTTTGACCTTAGGCTCTTCTCCGCAGTCAGCTACAGCCACCTATACCCCGAGACGCACCTGTACCAAGGCGGTAGGCAAGTCCTACACCAAAGCAATAAGGATCGCTCACTGGGTCTCTCCCTCGGAGGTATGGTCAATATCTACCTCACACCAGAACTACAGGGAACGGGCTCCCTAATCCTGCGGGGAAGGCAACTACGCACCCAGAGCAGAGTTACCCAGCCCATGAGCGTCCAAGAGGGAAGCCTATCCGAGGACGAAGGTTCGCTCGATCTCAATCTCCTCCTCGCCTATCGTCCCACTCCCGCACAGCGACTACTCGTCAAGACACGAGGGAGGATGCTCGGCAATACCTTCTCCGACCTAAGCGATCGCAAGTACAGCCTCGGTGACCTCTCCATCGCCACCGACCTCGTCTATGAGCATCGGGGGGTAGAGCTCATCAGTAGACTACACGACCTGACCTTTACCCTCAGCCAGCAGGGTACGAGCAGTCGCCTGCACAGCCTGAAGGGACGCCAGTGGAGCACCCAGCTACGTCTCTTGGCCGAGGATCAGCTCCAGCTATCAGCAGATCTATCCGCCACACTTACACTAGGGGTGCAGTGGGGACGCTATGGCTTAGGCGCAGACAAGCAGTACGTGACTCCACTCCCTGCACTCGCACTACGCTACACACGCTGGGGCTACACAGGTCGCCTAAGCTATACACGCTATGTGGAGCATCCCTCTGCCGAGCTCCTCTCCCCTAGCCCCTACTACCTCAACGAACTCGAGCAAGTGCTCGGGCAGCCTACCCTTCGCCCTCAGAGCACCGACCTCGTACAGCTCTCCCTCGCTAAGACCTTTGGCCAACATGCCCTCAGCCTATCGGCCTCCTATCGCCATCAGGCACAGCTCATCGCTGCCCAGCTCATGGAGCCATCTACCGACCTCCTCGCCTTCGCCAACATCGGGAGCGGACATCTCTCCGACCTGACCCTGAGCTATCGTAGCCGCTTCCTCAGGGATCAGCTCGAGGTCAAGCTCTACGCTGGACTCACCTATGCTGCCTACCTGCTAGATCCCGCCTTCCGCCCACAGACGCGGGGGCGAAGTAGTATGGGCTGGGAGGTAAGGGGCGGTGGAGAGCTCTCCTACAGCCTACGGGAGGGGTGGCTCTTCGACCTCAGTGCCTCCTACCACAGCCCCCGCTTTCTCTTCGGGAGACGTAGGACGAGTGATCCCCTTATCCAGCTCGGGGTGCAAAAGCAGTTCCTAGAGGGACAGCTAGCGGTCAGCCTAAGGGCAAAGGCTCCCTTTGGTCTCGGCGAACGGGTACAAGAGTACTACCGCCAGCGTCTACACCAGCAGACCAAGGAGCTACACTACTCCCTATGGAATATCAGCCTCGGGGTCTCCTACCACTTTGACCGGGGGAGTGAGAAGCCCAAGCCTCAGCTCCCCACCCTCTATCCCGACCACAGCCTTAGGCGTCAGGACATACACCTGCGCTAGCCCTTCTCAGCGGGAGGTACTGCCCGCAGATCCCGCCCCAACCACACCGCAGAGGAGGGTACCTTTATAAGAGTGAGGGGCAGGACGAAGTCATCTACTTCGTCCTGCCCCTCACTTCACTTGTGGGCTCTCCCTCGGCTCTAGGGGAATACCTCCCGAGGGCGATAGGCGATTAAGCGCCGTGGAAGAGGTATTCCTCCTGAATATCCTCCGTGAGGCGAGTGAAGAGGGTCTCGATCAGCTCATCCGTTACCTGCAGTGCCTTGAGCAGGATCTGATCCGAGAAGCTCTGTAGGAGCTCGGCGGCATAGTAGGGCTGGCTCTCGTAGACGGCTAGGTAGCGCTGCTCCATCTCACGCTGTCGGGCATCCGTCTCTGCCTCGAAGCGTGCATAGGTCTCCTGGATCAGGGGGGCATAGCGGTTGTAGTTCACCATCCCTAGAGCTTGTACCTTACGGAACTTCCAGTAGGCCGAGTCTTGGCTGGAGTGGTTCGTCCCCTTGGTGTAGGCCTCGGGATAAGATGTGATCCCCTGATAGAGGGGTAGGAAGACCCCGAGGTCTGCCATCCCTAGGGCGACATAGTTTATACGTCCGATAGCCTGCGGGAGCTCGGGGCGAACCTGCAGGATATGCGTCTGCGTCGTGCGGAAGATGGAGACAGGGCGATAAGGCTCCCGAGGGTTGGCATGCAGATAGGGATCATGCTCTGTACCCTGATAGTGGAAGCGGAAGACTCGGCGTAGGTCATCCATCCCCAGAGGGTGCTCTGCTCGGGCAAAGACGGGGAAGGTATTGCGGGTGACGTCATTGTGGATCGAGGGGCTCAGCATCGCCTGGAGCCCCCAGACACGAGGATAGTTGTAGGTCGTGTCCAGCGCTACATCACGGATATAGGCCTCGTGGAAGTCAAAGTCTCCCTTAGCTGGGTCATACAGCCCGTGCTGTATGGCGTGCTCGATGAGGTCCGCACTGGCCAAGTAGTGCTCGGGATCCTTCGGGTCGTAGCGTCTGAAGCGACTCTGGTTCCCCGTGACGAAATACTGATCCTCGGGCATACGGCAGGCGAGCCAGCGGTGTCCCGAGGCAGTCTCTAGGTACCAGGTCTCGTGGCTATCTACGAAGCCAACCCCAAAGCCCTCGGCCACTCCATGCTCCTCGATCAGTGCCCCGAGACGACGTACACCCTCGCGGGCAGAGCGGATATAGGGCAGGACGATATTGAAGACGGAGTTCTCTGCCACGCCCTCTGCTACGAGGGGGTCAGACTCTAGGGCACGATCGCTACTGAAGATGCTCTCGGTGGCACTCATCCCGACCCCAGCGGTATTGAAGCCCGCACTGCCCCAGTGTCCTGGTAGGTGATAGGGGGCGAGGGCGGAGTAGCCCAAGGCCTCTCGGGGGAGTTCACAGCGGAAGGGGCTATCCAGAGCGACAAACCGCTCGGCACCCGTAGAGGTATCGGAGTAGATCTCGAGGTTCTTAGCGAGCATGGCATTCCAGTCTTCGCTACGAGCTACGATCCTCGAGCCATCGGCCATCATCTCGGGGCCAACGATGATGGTGGTACATTCGGAGGGGAGAGAGGACGTCCTCTCTGGGGTCTGTTGATTCTGTTCCATGATGAGTTAATGATGTATTAAGTGTCTACCCGATGCAGACATGCAATATTACACCTTTCCCATCTCATTGTCAATACCCAATCCTAGGTATTCTCCTCGTTAAGCCTCTATATACGAGGGGGGGGAAGCCTCCCCTCCTATCGGACAGAGACTAGAGGTCTCCTGCGCTCTCCGCTCTCCGCTCTCTGTGCTTGGCTCAGCGCTCGATCGGCATAACCAATCGTCCCATCCTTAAATACCTGATGGCTCTTGGTGGTGTAATTCTTGGTTATCCATAGCTCCGTATGAGCATCTTGTATTTGCTTCATCACGACGATGGGGGAGGCATCTTGGCTTTTCTCCATCACCCCATACTTACCCACCAATAGACTCTCTATACGATTGAGCGCCTGCTGCTCCACAAAGCTCAAGGAGACAAATACCAGCTGCCCTCTGTAGAACTGAAACAAGACCCTCCGTGTAGCGCTACCCTCATACATAAGCCCCGTAGCTATGTAGGTCACGGTGTATCGAGCAGGTTGAGGGGAATAGTAGTTTTGGATGATCTCTCCACCTAGCTTTTGGACAATCTCCTCCACTTGTTTAGGGGTAGACACCCCGAGGGTGCAGTCGAGGATCGTACGCTCGATGGAGACCTTGCTCTGCTTTATTTGGGCTTGGATATTAGGTGCAAGGAAGAGACCTAGGGCTAGGACGAGGCTCAGGGCTAGGACGATCCTTCGGCCTAGCGAGGAGAAGAGGTTTTGATAGCGTTTCTTATTCATTGCTGTATCTCGCTATAGAGTCTCATCCCCAGCGAGCTCTAGTCTTGTAGAGAGGGAGGTGGGAAGACGCGTATATCTATATCCACTTCAGCTAAAGCTGCCCTAATCTTTTCATCTGGGATGGAACTTGGTACTGCCAATGCAAGGAATTGCCTAGCTCTAGAACAAGCTACATATATCATCCTCTGACTCTCTGTCATATCTCGAATTGGGTTAGTTGGAAAATCTTTCAGCGAAATTTTTTGTCCCCTACTATCAGCTGATAGGAATAAAAGTACAGCATCCAAGGTCGCACCCTTTACTGCATGTATCGTATCTATATTATTATGGAAATCACTTTTCCTATCACTTAATTGATAATACTGTTCTACGGGCACATCTGCCATTTCTTTCATTTTGTAACCTTTTTTCGTCTTATATGCCACAAAAACAGGTCTTTCGCTAGGTTCCCAATATGTCTGCAGCAATGTACACGTTTGATCAGCCCATTCTTTGAAGCTCAAAGAGAACGAAGGCACTTGCCTTAGAAATCTAAATATCTTGGTATTCCAATCTGTATCCCGCTCAATATTATTTATAAACTTTCTCCTTTCCTCTGGGGTATGCCCTACGAATAATTCGGATAACATTAGCCTCACTTTGTGGAAAGCGGAATCCATATCTCCAGCCTCAAATGCAAACATAGCTTCAATCAACAAATACGGCATTTTAGTTTTCCAATACATGAATTCTTCGTCCTGAACACCGGCTAATTTCCTGCATCCATTGACACCTCGTGCTAATATAATACGGCTTTCCAAACCATTATTCTCACAAACTTGATAGAAGTCCTGAATAATATCCCTTGTATTCTCATCACCATACTTATAGACGATTATAGGAACACCTTTATCTACCACACCATAAGAAGTAATCGCTGGCACATCAGTCGATTTCAGCTTGCTATATAAGTCTATTATTCGTTGATTAGAACGCCTGCATTCAGATAGAGGAAGGACATTCCACCCCTCTTCTTTCATCATGCTTTGTAGCAACTCAGGTCTAGCATTGTTGAATCCATATATGGACTGACAAATATCTCCTACGAACTCCAGATTCTGTAAGCCTGCACTCTTTAACAGCTTGAAGAACTCTAGATGTAGTTCAGAATTATCTTGTGCCTCATCGACAACAATGTATGGGAAACGAGCAACCAGAGCTCTCGCTATTTCCTGATGATTTTCTAATATATCACAAGCTATCCATAAAGCATCACCACTTGTAATAAAGCCCTTATTTAGTCGATAAGTGAATACGGTACTGCAATATTCTATTTCTCGGGTATGCTCTACTACCTTATGCTTCCACCTATAACCATCCTTTTCTCTTGAAACCCAAGCAGGCCTCTTCTTGTAGGGAATCTGTTTATATTGCTTCAAAGGCTGTATTAGAGGAGGGATCCCTTCTCCATTGCTAGAAATATTGTGGAAATAAATCCTCTCAAGAACATCCTCTTCGTTAACTACTATAGGTTTCTTCTTACAGAGATCGCATAGATACCAAAACGGAAGTACTACATATTGCATAATAAAACCGTCAATGGTCAATACTTCATTAGGGAAAGTCAATTTTTCATTATGCATCTCCCTGTATTTATGCTTTAATTCAGCACAGGCTTTGTTAGTAAATGATAGGCATGCGAATCCTGTATGCTTACCATAATGCTCAGTACAATACATTGACACTAGGTGTAGTTTCTTCACAATGCTTGTTGTCTTGCCACTCCCTGGACATGCGATCAACATTGTGTATCCCCTTGCGTCAAGATATGCCTGCCTTGCTGGTGTCAGTTCGTATTCCATTATTTATGGTATCAAGTGGTTTATGGCTTCTTGAATATAATCTGGCACTCTGAACTTCACCTCTCCTCCTACTTCATTCTGATCCAGCAAGAAAGTGTTCAAACTCTGAGCAAATTCAGCCTTTCCGGGCAAGCATTTCCACAAGAGCAATGCCACATTTTGCCGTTCGTCCTCTATCATATCACGTTCTCCAAGTGAGGTCATATATGTATGAACCTTGGCAATACCCTCAGCGTTATCTCTTTCTATAAGCTGGTATAACCATGTTTCTTGAGTCTCATTCCTTCTCGCAAAAACATTGGCAAGACAAATCTGGCATTCCAAGGTCTTCTTACCCGAACAAACCTTTATCCCTGCTTGCCCATTCCGCATAGCATTCATATTTTCCACACGACCATTCACATTTCCCTTATTTATTCCTTCTCTTAGACGGTGAAGTTTCTCATAATTGTTTTCTATCAGTGCATCTAGATTATATTCTTCTCTCTTTGAATCAGTAAACTGATCCTCATCTGTGATAAACGCTGCCAATATAGGCAATCGTTTCTTTGTTTCTGTTGAATTGAATAACATCAAGAATTGATAGAAAGCTGTACCATCTGTATTTATAATCTCTATTTGATGGTCTATCAATGATTTTCCCATCAGTTTAGAAAAAGTCTCAATTAATTGGCATTCAGAGATTCCTTCTACAAAAATACAACCACTAGAAAATAGTAGCTGAGAACGCGTTACATCAAAATATCGAGCAACCATCTTTCTATATCCTACCACTTCATCCTCTCTTAGTAGCTTTCCGTGAGCAGTATCACGGGTAATATTCTCCGTATGCCGATCTTTGTAACAATTCCCCACATTATAGGCTTCATTATGCTTCAGCAGAATAAGATTCTCTAATGGTATCTTTGACGTTAAGGTCGGAGAATGAGTTGTGATAAAAGTCTGGCTATTCTCACTGTCGTTGGCATTCTTAAGAAAGTTATACAGATTAACCTGCAATTGCGGGTGAAGATGTGCCTCTGGCTCTTCTATCAACAATGGATATATACTCACTTCGTCATCCGTATGACAATCTTGGATATCACTCAATATTGAGGCTATATATATCAAATTATTATATCCAAGGCTATTTTGGGGCAATGTAAAGCCTCTCTTATCAATGTCCGAATATGGCAGGAATGGTTTAATGATATTGACGATATACTCAATTCTGTTCTGCTCGATATGCAACTTTACGTTTTGGAGGTCAAACTTATTTATCTGATTCAGATTATGGTTTATTCCAGCCTGTGTTTCTGTCACTTCTTGTCTCTGCAAAAGCTGATCGTTTGCAATATCCACTATACTCCTCACATCATCCTCTGATCCAGCCCTATCGATCTTCCTTTTAATAACTCTTCCCAATAAATTATTGCGTGTACTCATTAGGTCACGTGTACTATCACGCAAGGCTCCCAAATAGTAAGGATGAAAATAATGAAGCGTATTCCAATCAACACGAAGTTCACTCTCTTCGTTACCTGTAATGCAGGAGGAATATATTCTTCCCTTCTCCTTCATCTCGAAACTTAGGTGGACCCGAGCCCCCATAGAGCCATCATCTTTCTTATAGAGGTATTGATAGAAAGCTCCCTCCTGCCTCTCTGATAATCCATCAAACAGATAAACTATATCGATCTTTGTTGATGGAGATATGACAATCTCCCCACCTTCGTTTTGAGCTATTCCCACATAGAAATCATCTTTAGTTATTTGTAGGTCTCGGTTGGGATCTCCCCACGAATAAAACAACCTAATGGCATCCATTAAAGATGTCTTTAACTGTCCATTAGCTCCGATAATCACATTCAATTTTTTATCGAACTCTACCTCTAGATTCTGGATACCCCTAAAGTTCTTTATATGAATTTTGCTTAGATACATAAATCTATCATTATGTGCCACTCCCTCAAAACTAACAGCTAGACTCAGGGGGAGACTCGTTTTAAACTCCTTATTCTACAAAACAACTTTTTTATATCTCTACTAGCCTATACCCGAGGGCTACCGAAACCACCTTGTGGTGGAGGGCTGGGGACGCACTGCGTACGGCTGGGATAGGAGTACGCGGGGGATACCCTCCTTGGATACTTTGGCGAGTTCAGTGATGTGTCATGTACTGTCCTCGATGGACATATGCAATATTACACCTTTTCCTCCTCATTGTCAATACCTACTCTTAGGCATCCACCCCTATTTCATACGACCTAATCGGCGAGGGGGCAGGTAGATGGGTACAAGTCGTATCCCATCTTACTAGATCTCATTCTCATTCTCTGCTGAATAAGCCCGATCAAGTTCCAGATCTGTATATGAAATATAAGCGTACGCGAATCCAACATGCCCGTCGTCCTCGAAGCTATGAACTACCACCTCTAAAGAAGTAAAGGCATCAGCAATACCTTTCACTCTCATTTTGGACGTTGCCTTACCCTCCGCCATCGTTCCATATTTATTCTCTAATCCTGACTCTATCTGCTCGAATATCTTTAGATCACCAAAGGTAAATGATATACTCCGCAGATGCCCCTTATAGAAATATAGGTGGGCTGAGATCGTGGGGCGCCTCGCATATTTAAGTCCCGTAATGGCATAGACCACCTCATCACTCCATGCTTGAGTTTCTTCTATCTCTCCGCCCTGTCGTTGGATGATTGCACGTGCCTCTGCAGGCGTTGTAACCCCAAGGGTAAAGCCACTGATGGTACGGTTGATTGGCTCCTTGCTTTGCCCATCTTGTGCGTAGGAGGGGAGGGAGAGGAGGAGAGCCAGCAGGAGGCCGAGCGTGAGGGCAAGTCTACGACTCATAGAGCGAGAGGAGGGTGAGTAGATGTTCATCATATTTATGGTTGTTTCTTTGGTGAGCCTTCGTCCCCTACGGGCTCTGTGTATTACTGAATTGTGGACGAGGAGAGGGATGAATAGTGTATACCGAACTGAGAGGTCACGATATGACACCCACCTCTTTATCGGCAAAGCGGAGAAGCCCGCATCAAGGAGCGAGCCTCTCCCCTCACAAAGGTAGCCTTTTCCACCTACTCCTATCCGAGATCGTCTGCGTACAAGGAGGAGGATGGCTAGCATATAGATACGGAGCGATAGCCTACGTATCTAGCTCTACCCCTCTCGACTCCACCATCTGACCTAATGGGCGAAGGGCTCCAGCCCCTCACGGGAGGGCTGGAGCGGGCAAAAGTTCCACTCCAAGCCTACTAGTTCTCACTCTCTTTCTCTGCCGAACGAGCTCGTTCAAGTTCCTCAAACGAGCTCGTTCAAGTTCCTCATCTGTATAGGCAATATAAGCATGATCGATTCTAACATGTCCCTCATATTCAAAGGTGCGAACTACCTCTAAAGAGGTAAAGGCATCAACAATACCTTTCTTTTTGAACATCCCCTCAGACTCTATCATCTTTCCATATTTATCTTCTAGCTCTGACTCTATTTGCTCTAGTACATCCCAACCATCGAAGCCAAAGTATATACTATGCAGATGCCCCTTATAGAAAAACATATCGACAGTCTGCGTGGGGTGCCTTGCATAGTTAAGTCCCGAGACAATATAGCTTGCATCTTTACTTCCAGCGTGAATGCCGACTTCTAGAATTATCTTTCCGCCCTGCCGTTGGATGATTGCCCGTGCCTCTGCAGGCGTTGTAACCCCAAGGGTAAAGCCACTGATGGTACGGTTGATTGGCTCCTTGCTTTGCCCATCTTGTGCGTAGGAGGGGAGGGAGAGGAGGAGAGCCAGCAGGAGGCCGAGCGTGAGGGCAAGTCTACGACTCATAGAGCGAGAGGAGGGTGAGTAGATGTTCATCATATTTATGGTTGTTTCTTTTGGTGAGCCTTCGTCCCCTACTGGCTCTGTGTATTACTGAATTGTGGACGAGGAGAGGGATGAATAGTGCATACCGAACTGGATGGTCACGATATGACACCCTCCTCTTTATTGGCAAAGCGGAGAAGCCCGCATCAAGGGGCGAGCCTCTCTCCCACACAAAGGTAGCGTTTTCGCATATAGTGAGAGGTAAGACTCCACAGAATGAGCATGTTCCCACACAAGAAGGGGGGGGGGCGGAAGGAGGGCATCCACGAGCAGGAAATGACACACCCTGCGCACCCGCTATACAAGACACTTAATGAGCCCTGAAGGGCTCTCGGTAAGAACGCAAGTACGCTCTTACCGAGAGCGCACTTGCGTTCTTACCGAGAGCGTGAGGGCGTTCATACCGAGAGCGCAAAGGCGCTCTCGGTATGAACGTTTCAGCCCTTTCAGAATGCCCGATACAGAGGGGGTTAGAGAGGGGGCGGGGGATGGTATTTGAGATCCTTCGTACCTTTGTGAAGACACACAAGTGGAGGGTATCTTCACTGAGGGTTTGCCCCTAACCGAAGAGCCCCCGACACACGCCCCGAGAGCGACTATCCCCATGCTCCTATCGCAGGCACACCGCCCGAGGATGAGGGATGAGCTCCCTGCACTCCCTATCTCAGGGGAGCTTCTCCGAAGCGATGGTTCCCCCCTTCGCTCCGCACTACACCATCACCCACCCCCTTCGCTACAACCCCTATATACCCACACTACGATGACCAAAAGCAAAATACCCTACGAACGACCAGAGGTCGAGTTCTTCACGCTCCCGAGCTATCTGCACTCGATCCTCATCTCCTTCTCTGTGGAGGCTAGGCCGTAGTCCTTCCGCCCCCTCTCCTCCCATACACAGGTGGGGAGAGGGGATATTCACCTCTTCTTCCACAGCTTCATCCACCACCCTATCCACCATCGGGGGCTTAGCCTAGAGACTTATCCCCCGCTATGACGAGTGCACCTCGGTGTCTCATCAGATATAGGGACAGAATAGAATCGCCCCCACAGAGCCTGCTACGACAGGTCTCTGTGGGGGCGATGATGCTAGGCTCCTAGCCCGTGTCTCTTGGATGGCGAATCTGCCACCACACGGAGGACTAGGCGAGCGAAGAGATTGTACTACTTAGCCTGAGCCGTGGAGTCGGTCTTGACCTCGGTAGCCTTACCGGAGGTATAGTGCTCGTTGAGGTACTTGATGAAGTCGTCGGTGATGTCTAGTGCCTCATCAGCGTAGAGGACATTGTCGCCTACCTGAGTGAGGATGAGCTTGTAGCGACCATCCTTGTTGTACTCCTTGAGCTTGGCACGGATCTCCTTCATCATATCCTCGAGCATGAGCTGCTGCTTCATCCCGAGCTGCTGAGTGAGCTGAGCACTGAGTGCCTCGCCCTCCTGCTGCATGCGGATGATCTTCTGCTGCTCGGCCTGCTGCGCTTCAGCAGAGACGAAGGCATTGATACGCATACGACGCTCGAAGTCGGCAGCAGCCTTCTGTATAGCAGCCCCCTTGCTCTGTAGACGAGTCTGGTGCTCCAGCGCATCCTTCTCGAGAGCCGCCTTGACCTCCTGAGCGTACTTGTACTGCGAGGAGACCGAGTCCATGCGTACGAGGGCTACGGGTAGCCCCGTGGCCTGCACCTCGGCAGCAGTGGTGGGAGAGGCCTTCTTCTCACCATCCTTGCAGGAGGCGAGTGAGAGAGATGTAGTCAAGGCCAGAGCAGCGAGCCCTAGGCTTACGAGACTATTCTTTGTCATAAGTAGAATGTATGAATTGTATTATTGTGTCCGGGGAGCTAGGCCTCTCGGCTGGCGATCCGCTCAGCGAGGCTCTGGTGATGCTGGGCCTCCTTATGCTGGGAGGTGTGACAGGAGATCCCACGCTGCTGCATGGCACGGCTACCCCCTACGTGGGTATTGGGGAAGCGTCCATTCTTCTTGAAGATGACCCCCACGGCTAGTAGGACTACAGCTAGGGAGACAAAGAGCAGAGAGACGATGAATAATGGCATGCTTACTTTTTATCTTTATATTTGTTGTGGACAAAGGTACGAGTTTTCTTGGTACATAGAGCTTTATACACTCTATCTACTACCCCTGAAGGAGCTCACACGGCGTCCAAGAGAGAGTGCCCATGAGGGCCTCCAAGCACAATAAACATTCAGGAACAATGGAAATTACCGAACTGAACCCCAAGATCGTCTGGAAGTACTTCCACGAAATCACCCAAGTACCACGCCCCTCAAAGAAGGAAGGCAAGATCATCGCTTACCTTGAGAAGTTCGCCAAGGAACATGGGATCTCCTACAAGAAAGACCACGTAGGTAACATCGTCATGAGCAAGCCCGCCACCCCCGGCTATGAGGATCGTGTGAAGGTGATCCTACAGAGCCACGTGGATATGGTGTGCGAGAAGAATGCCGGTACCCAGCACGACTTCGACAACGACCCCATCCGTACGATCATCGATGGCGAATGGCTACACGCTGATGGTACGACCCTAGGGGCAGACAACGGGATCGGCTGTGCTGCTCAGCTAGCTATCCTAGCCTCCAACGACATCCCCCACGGCCCACTAGAGGCCCTCTTCACCATCGACGAAGAGACGGGTATGACAGGTGCTATGGAGCTCAAGCCAGGCTTCCTAGAGGGGAAGATCCTCATCAACCTCGACAGCGAGGATGAGGGCGAGCTCTTCATCGGCTGCGCCGGTGGTATGGGTATCCTAGCAGAGTTCAAGTACGAGGCTCAGGACGCTGCTAAGGATCTCGTATGGCTACGTATCGCCGTATCAGGCCTCAAGGGTGGTCACTCTGGTGGTGAGATCCACTGCGGGCTCGGCAATGCCAACAAGATCCTCACCCGCTGCCTCTATGCCCTAGAGAAGAACGTCTGCTGGAGCCTCTCCGAGATCGGTGGTGGTAACCTCCACAACGCTATCCCCCGCGAAGCTCATGCCCTCGTAGGTGTGAAGGCTGCCGACAGAGCTAAGGTAGAGGCACTCGTCAAGCAGATCGATGCCGATGTACGCAACGAGCAGAAGGCCGTAGACCCCAACGTGCGTGTCGTCCTAGAGGAAGGCACTGCCCCCGCCAAGGTCATTGATGAGAAGACCAAGCATGCCCTCGTGCGTGCTCTCTACGCTTGCCCACATGGTGTGCTCGGTATGAGCCACGAACTGGAGGGCCTCGTAGAGACCTCCAACAACCTCGCTTCGATTAAGCAGCGTGAGGGAGTAATCCTCGTAGAGACCAGCCAGCGTAGCTCCACCACCTCGCTGCGCAACAGCGCCGCTGAGATGGTCTCTAGCGTCTTCGAGCTAGCAGGTGCTGAGGTCAGCGTACGTGATCCCTATCCTGGATGGAAGCCCAACCCCGAGTCCGCTATCCTCAAGGCTTCGGCTGATGCCTACCGCAAGCTCTTCGGCAAGGAGGCTGCTGTCAAGGCTATCCACGCTGGGCTCGAGTGCGGTCTGATCCTAGAGGTCTACCCAGACCTAGATATGGTCTCCTTCGGCCCAACACTCCGTGACGTACACTCTCCCGCAGAGCGTATCGAGATCAAGACCGTAGACCTCTGGTGGCAGCACCTCCTAGAGGTACTCAAGGAGATCCCCGCAGCTAAGTAAGCTACTCCCCTCGCCCAGCGAGCGAGACCTAGGGATATCCCCAAGCTATGAGCCCCCCTCTTCCACTTCGGGAGAGGGGGGCTTATGCTTTTTATATGCGCTCGGGGGGAGGAGATAGCAGGAGGGGAGATCACCTATATACGAGCAACTTACCCTGTATATTGAGGTCATATTAGTGACGATGTAGTGATATTCATTATTTAGTTTAACTTTGCAGTTAAATAAGGCAACTAATCAAGACTTCACTAGTCCCCTAATCACTGACTGAGTATGAAGAAAGAAGAAAAGACCGAGGAGGAGATCCTCCTAGCTGCCGAGGAGCTCTTCCTCGAGCAGGGGTTCGCCCAGACGACAACCGCCCAGATCGCCCAGCGTGCGGGATGCAATAGTGCGCTGGTACATTACTACTATCGTACGAAGGAGAACCTCTTCGCCCGGATCTTCGGGAGCAAGGTACAGCTCATGCTCCAGAACATATTCAGCTTTGACCGTCGGGATGAGACCTTCGAGGAGCGTATCACGAGGCTCATCACGGCACACCTGGACTTCCTTCGGGATAACCCTCGCCTCGTCCCCTTCGTCCTCAAGGAAATCCTCTTCAGCCCAGAGCGTGCGATCCCCTATGCGCAGGAGCTTACTCGGGCTCGAGGCGAATTCCTACGCCACCTAGAGGAAGACCTGCGGGCAGAGCGTAGCGCAGGACGGATAGGCGATGTCCGTGCCGAGGCACTACTCAACCTCGTGGTCACGCAGAATATCTCCTTCTTCATCCTCGCTGCCTTCAAGCGAGCCGCCACAGGCCATACCCTCGAGGATGCTGACTACGAGGCTCACTGCACAGAGCTCATCACCACCGTCCTAGCTCGACTAAGACCCCAATAGCCCCCCAACTAAGACCCCAATAGCCCCTCACTATGGCACGTATCCTAACGAAGGCTCTTGCCCTAGCCCTCCTCCTGCTCCTCATCCCCCGAGGTATCTCCGCACAGGAGCTCACCCTAGAGGAATGCTGGAGACGGGCCGAGGCACACTACCCCCTGAGCCGGCAATATGCCCTCATCGAGCAGACCAAGGACTACAGCCTCTCCAACGCCAGCAAGCGTTACCTCCCCCAGCTCAGCCTGACAGCCAAGGCCTCCTATCAGTCGGAGGTCACCAAGATCCCCTTGGACTTCACCGCCCTAGGCCTACCGATCACCCTCCCCGAGGTACAGCGTGACCAGTATGGGGCTACGATAGACGTCAGCCAGCTCCTCTGGGATGGGGGCAGGACAGCTGCCGCCCGCTCCATGATCCGCTCCGAGGCCGAGGTGAGCCGTGCCGAGACAGATGTCTCCCTCTATGCCCTGAGGCGCAGGGTGAGCGAGATCTACTTCGCCCTGCTGCTCATCTCGGAGCAGGCACGCTACAATGACCTCTTCCACGAGGAGATCCTTCGCACGAAGCACAAGGTGGAGACCCTCATCCGTGGCGGTGTCGCTACCACCACCGACCTAGACGCTGTGGAGGCAGATCGAATCCGCTCCGAGCGTACCCGTAGTGAGTACCTAGCCCTACGTCATAGCTATCTCGGAGCACTTGGCCTTCTCATGGGAGATACGCTCTCCGATAGCACCAAGCTCCGATTCCCCACAGCAGAGATAGCCGAGCAGAAGC
>ERZ772827.207-NODE-207-length-33424-cov-23.958195_pt1 | contig 33424 bp, 27 predicted proteins | sample MGYA00580850_ERZ772827 | MGnify/ENA primary metagenome ERZ772827 (study PRJEB29015, sample SAMEA2737950) | human oral metagenome | biome: human oral; feature: human-associated habitat; material: dental | place: China | collected 2145 ... | reverse complement strand
CCCTGATGAGCGACGGCGCCTCCGTCTACGAGTGCACCAGCGCCGACGAGGTCATCGACCTCGTCCAGGGCGGTCAGGGCGTCTTCGGCATCGCCGTGGGGCGCGTGTGGCACGAGGTCGAGGGCTCCCTCTCCGAGCTCCCGGTCGACCACGCGAACAGGGCCCCGGTGATCGAGGACGAGCTGGCCAAGCGCCGCGCCGCCAAGTGCCGGCTCGGTTGAGCGCATATCGGCGGTGAGCGGCGCCGGGCGGCCGGCGCCGCTACGGCCCCTACACCACCTGGGCAGAAAGGCTCCGCAATGAAACTTGGCAGCTCGGATCTCGACATCAGCCGCATGGGGCTGGGCGGCAACGTCTTCGGCTGGACGGCCGACGAGGCGACCTCGCACCGCGTCCTGGACGTCTACACCGGCGAGGGCGGCACCTTCATCGACACGGCCGACGGCTACTCCGCCTGGGCGGACGGCAATGTCGGGGGAGAGTCCGAGACGATCATCGGCTCCTGGCTGTGCAGGCGCGGGCGCCGCGACGACGTCGTCATCGCCACCAAGGTCTCCACCAAGCCGGGCCGGACCGGGCTCGCACCGGGCAACGTCCGCACCGCCCTGGAGGAGTCCCTGACGCGCCTGGGCACCGACTACGTCGATCTCTACTACGCGCACTTCGACGACCCGAACACGCCCCTTGAGGAGACCGTGGCGGTCTTCGAGGAGCTCCGCGCCGCCGGCAAGACCCGCTACGTGGCGCTGTCCAACTACGCCCCCCAGCGCATCGAGCAGTGGTGCGCCATCGCCGCCTCCATGGGCGCTCAGCCGCCTGTCGCGCTCCAGCCGCACTACAACCTCCTTCACCGCGGCGACGTCGAGGGGCCCGGAAACCGCGGGGAGGTGGCGGCCGCCCACGACATGGGGCTTGTCCCGTACTTCTCGCTGGCCGCGGGCTTCCTGACCGGGAAGTACCGGCAGGGCGAGGCGGCCACCACCGCTCGCTCCTCAATGGTGGCCGAGTACCTGCGTCCCGAGTGCTTCGCCGTCGTCGAGGCGCTGCGCGAGATCGCGGCGGCCCACGCCACGCAGCCGGCAGCGGTCGCGCTGGCCTGGCTGCGCGACCGGCCCGGGGTGGTGGCCCCGTTGGCCTCGGCCCGCACCGTGGACCAGCTCGCCCCGATCCTGGAGGCGCTCACCCTCGAGCTCGCGCCGCAGGAGACCGACCGCCTCACCCTGCTGTCGGACGCCGTCTGAGCGCGAGACGACGCGGGCGGAGCGGCGGCCCCGAGAGGCGGCGCCCCGCCCGCGTGGCGGTACCGGGACGGTCCTCAGGCGGTGCGGTGCCCGAGGACGTAGGTGCGGCTGTGGCCGTCGCTGAGATCGGTGAGCGTCACCCGCACCAGGCCGGACTCGTCGGCCTCGTAGTGCTCCTCCATCTGGGGGCCGCCGCCCGTGCGCGTGACGGGCACCGAGGACAGGTCGTCGACGTCGCGCAGGGAGGCGTCGAAGGGGAACAGGACGTCCTCGTAGGGGGCGAGCTCGCCGCGGGGCTCGCCGTCGTCGTCGACCCCCGCGCACTCCACGAAGCGGTAGCGCCCGATGTTGTGGACCGCCTGGTAGCGGCGCGTGGCCACGGTGGCGCTGACCCCGCCGCCCTTCTGGATGGAGTCCTCGGTCAGGATGGCGTCGAAGGAGGTGCGTGTGCCGCCGTCGGCCTCCCGGAAGACGCCGAAGCCGCGCGAGAGCCGGTCCGTCAGCCGGACGTTGGCGTCACGGTCGGCGGCGATCGCCAGGCCGATGGCGGTGGAGGCCCCCGGGTAGGGGGACCGGTGGACGCGGCGTCCGAACTGCTCGCGCAGCATCCTGGGCACCAGCGGCAGGCCGGAGGCGCCGCCGACGAGGTAGATGCCGGCGATGTCGGTCAGGTCGGGGCCGCCGTCCTCCAGCCTGCCGACCAGGGGCGCCATCACGTCCACGCTGCGCTGGATCAGAGGCGTCGTGGCCTCGTACAGGTCAGCCACGGGCAGCACCACGTCGTTGTCGCGCACGCGGATGACCATGCGCCGCGACTGCGGCGCCAGGGCCTCCTTGACGTCGCGGCACTGGTCGAGCAGGTCGCCGAGCTGGGTGCTGCTCAGGGAGGCCTCGTCCACGGACGCGCTCGCCAGCACCAGCTGGGCCAGGATGAGGTCGACGTCGTCGCCGCCGAGGTCGCCCAGCCCGCGCGAGGCCAGCACCTCGTGCGAGGGGCCGTTGACGTCCACCAGGGAGGTGTCGAAGGTTCCGCCCCCCAGGTCGTAGACCAGGACGCGTGTGCGCCGGGACGACACCGTGGAGGCCTTGCGGTGGGTGTACTCGAAGCCGGCGGCGCTGGGCTCGTTGAGCATGGCGGTCACGTGGAACCCCGCCGCCCGGAAGGCGTCGAGCGTGAGCAGGCGCTGCGACCCGTAGGCGTGCGCGGGCACGGCGACCACCACGTTCGCGTCCTCGCTGCCGGGATCGGCGCCGTCGAGCACTCCGGAGGTCGCCATCTGCTGGCGCAGGTCGGTCAGGAAGGAGACGAGTACCTCGCCCACGCTCAGCGTGCGGTCGCCGAGGACCACCGTGCTCGACGCGCTGACCGACGGCGCCGCCAGGGTGCGCTTGAGGCTGCGCAGGAGCGGAGCGCCCTCACGGGCGGCCTGGCGCGCGCGGAACCCGTGCACCAGGCCGTCCTCGGTCAGCGCCGTCAGGGACGGGTAGTAGTCGTGAGAGTCGCCGTTCGTATCGGTGAAAGACAGAACAGGGTAGTTGCCCCGGTCGGCGCGGGCGACGACCGTTCTGGTCGTGCCCAGGTCGATTCCGAGGTCCAGGTGAGAAGGGGCCGCGGTGCGGCCTTTCCGGGACTTGGAAGAGCGTGTGCTTCCACTTCGGGCTGCCATGGTCCGACCCTATCGTTGCTGCCCCGATATAACACTCAGGGCGCGCTGAGGCGTCGGCCTCGTCTCACTTCGCCAACGGCGAGCGCCCGTCCGCGCAGGTCGATGCCGGCGTGGGCGTAGGCGCGTGGCATGGCGGCCCACGCCCACAGTCCTCCGATGACGCCCAGGATCGCAGTGCCCCACATTCCGGCGGTCAGCCCGAGTACCGAGGTGAGCGCTGAGACGGTGAAAGGGCCGGCGGCGGCGCCGATATTGCTCACGCCCTGCCACCAGCCCAGGAATCGGTCGCGGCCGGCGGCGGGAGCGAGATCGGCCCCCATCGTCATGACGATGCCCGAGCCGAAGCCGTTGCCGAAACCCATGAGGCACGTGCTCGCCACGAAGCCGGCCGGTGATGTCCAGATAACGGCGACCGCCAGAGAGGCCCCCATAATGAACAGGGAGGGCAGGATCCCGGCCAGACGCCCGTAGCGGTCCATCCACCTGCCCGAGGGCAGGAACATGGCGACGTCGAGCAGCGCCCCGGCCGCGAAGGTTGCCGAGATCAGGGCATCGCTCAGGCCCAGGTGCGCGCCCCACAGCGGTACGAGCACGTTCCGATTGGTCCGCAGCAGTTGCAGGCAGGTCATGGCCGCGGCGACGACGGCGGTCGCCGGCAGGTCAACGCGTGTGCGAGCCGCCGTCCTTCGCGGGGCGTCGGCGGATGCGGCGCTGCTGCCAGGGGCCCGCGTGCGCGCCGCCTCGGCGTCGCGGCGCGCGCGATGGAGCTCCTGCGCGGGCAGCGCCCGCGCCAGAACCAGCCACACGGCCCCCAGCACCATGACGACCTGGAGAGCGAACGGCCCGCGCCGTCCGGCCACGAGGATGGCGCCCGCCCCGACCGCCGGGCCCACGAGCACGCCCAGCCGCGTCATGCCGCCCAGGAGGGACAGTCCGCGGGCGCGGGCCCATGACGGAACGGCATCGGCTATATAACCCTGTCGGGCGAGCGCCCACAGGTTCGCGGCGACCGCCTGCAGGACAACGCCGGTCACGAAGACGACCACTGCTGCGGTTGACGGCGTGCCGATGGCGATCACGGTGCCGGTCGCCGAAGCCATCGCCATGAGTGCTCCCGCGACCATGGACCGCCGGCCTCCCGCACGTGCGACAACCGCCCCTGCGACGGGCGCCGAGACGATGCCGGCGACGCCCAGCAGGCCCACGGTCGAGGCCGCCGCAGGCCGAGACATCCCGACGTCAGTGGCAGCCAGCACGAGAACGGGCTGGACGGCGCCCGCGCCGACGGCGAAGATCGCCGTCGGCGCGTAGATGCTCGCGGTCAGGGCTCGCAGAACCGGCCCTGCGTCGTCCAGGCGCCGGGGTCGAGGGGATGAGTCGCGGCAGCGGGAGAGCAGCACATACGCATCATCCTCCCGAAGCCCGCCGGACGCCCGGCTGAGATCCTCTCCGGCACCGCCGAGGGACCAGATGAACAGTTGGTGAACAGTCAGAATCTCGCTGTCGGGTGAGGCCGGCCGCTGGTAACAATGAGAGTGGACCGCGCCCACGCGGTCCGGATCTCGAGCTCGATCGGCATCAGCCGAACCCGGGACCCCGATCCGCTCACTGGACCGAGAATAGTATGACTGCAACCTTGTTCATCGTGGTGGTCGTCGTCGCGACGGCGCTGGTCTTCGACTTCACCAACGGATTCCACGACTCCTCCAACGCCATGGCGACCTCTGTCGCCACCGGGGCCTTCACCCCCAAGCGCGCTGTACTGGTCGCGGCCGTGCTGAACGTGATCGGCGCGCTGCTCTCCACGGAGGTCGCCAAGACGATCTCCCACGGCATGTTCAACGACGCGCTCATCGAGGCGGCGCCGGCGATGGTCTTCGCGGGCCTCGCCGGTGCGATCCTGTGGAACCTGGCCACCTGGCTCTTCGGGCTGCCCTCATCCTCGTCCCACGCTCTCTTCGGCGGGCTGATCGGCGCCGTCATCATGGCCGCGGGCCTCCAGGGGGTGCACTGGGGCACGGTGATCTCCAAGATCATCCTGCCCGCGCTCATCGCCCCCTGCGTCGCCGGGACGGCCTCGGCGCTCGCGACCTGGATCGCCTATCGCATCGCCCACCCCACCGACCGCTTCAGCCAGACGATCTTCCGCAACGGCCAGCGGGTCTCCGCCTCAATGGTCGCCCTGGCCCACGGCACCTCCGACGGGCAGAAGACCATGGGCGTCATCACCCTGGTCCTGATCGCCGCCGGCTACCAGGAGACGGGGACCGGCCCCCAGTGGTGGGTGGTCGGCGCGGCCGGGCTGGCCATCGGCCTGGGCACCTACTCGGGGGGCTGGCGCATTATGCGCACCATGGGCAAGGGACTGGTCCACATCGACCCGCCGCAGGGCTTCGCCTCCGAGACGGCCTCGACCGTGGCCATCCTCGCCTCCTCCCACCTGGGCTTCGCCCTGTCGACCACCCATATCTGCACCGGCTCGATCCTCGGCACCGGGGTGGGCCGGGGGGCGAAGGTTTCCTGGGGGACCTTCGGGAAGATGGGCGTCGCGTGGCTCATCACGCTGCCCTGCGCCGCTGTGGTGGGCGCGGTGACGTCCCTGATCGCCGTCAAGGGCGGCGTCCTGGGAACTATCGCCGTCATCGTCCTGCTCCTGGGCGGAGCATGGCTCATCATCCGCCAGGCCGGCCACAACCGAGTCGACTTCTCCAACGTCAACGACGCGGACTCCGTCGTCATCACCAAGCAGCTTGATCCCGAGCTCGGCCGCGCTCCCAAGACCCTCAACGAGGTCAAGAACGAGCTCGTCGGTGCGGCGGCGGTCGCCGCCCCCGCACCCGCACCGCAGAAGGAGAGCGTCGCATGAGCATCGACTGGGCCTCTCTCGGGCTGGTCACAGTGGTCACCGTGTTCGGGACCAGCTTCATCCTGGCCATCACGTCCTCGGCGGCTCGCATGCTCGACGAGTCCCGCCTCAAGCGCACGGCCGGACAGGTCAAGGGGCTGCGCGCCGCCGAGCTGGCGGCCGGTTTCTTCCTGGCGCTGGCCCTGGGCATCATCCTCTTCGGCCTGTGGCTCATGATCCCCTACTACCACTGACCCGTGCCCTGAGGGGGCGCGCGACGGCGGTCGCGCGGACATGAGCGGCCCACCAGTTCGTCGCCGTCGATTCCGGCGGCGGGGGTTGCTACCCTCTGGTCATGGCGGAGGACCTCACAGCGCTCGCCCAGGAGGCGATCAACTCGTCCCGCGCGGGCCAGGACCCGGACTACCCCCAGTTCCACCTGGCTCCGCCCGTCGGGCGCCTCAACGACCTCAACGGGCTGCTCGTCGACGGGGACACCTACCACGCCTTCTACCAGTTCGGGCCCTTCCACCCCGGCCGCAAGCTCGTGTACTGGGGGCACGCGTCCTCACGCGACCTGCTCACCTGGGACCAGCACGATCCCGCGATCATCCCCGCGTCCCCCTACGACCTCAACGGCGCATACTCGGGCGGCGCCCTCGTGCTCGACGGCGACGAGGCCGCCCGTGCGCCCGCCGGCGCCCGGTTCCAGCTGTTCTACACGGGCAACCTCAAGGACCCGCAGACCGGCGCCCGCACCTCCACCCAGGCGCTGGTCACCAGCCCTGACCTGGTCCGCTTCACCAAGTGGCCCGGGAACCCGGTCATCGAGCGCCCCGACGGCTACACGGCCCACTTCCGCGACCCGCAGGTGTGGCGCGACCCCGACGCGCCGGGCACCTACCGGATGCTGGTGGGCGCGCAGCGCACGGACTCGACCGGGGCGGCCCTGCTGTACCGCTCCGCGGATCTCGCCTCCTGGCGCCTCGAGGGCGAGTTGCGCTTCCCCGACGCGCACGGCGCCTTCGACTCGCTGGGCTACATGTGGGAGTGCCCGGGCGTTGTCCGGCTGCCCGACGAGGCGACGGGCGACGAGTACGACGTGCTCATCTTCTGCCCTCAGGGCGTTCGGCCGGAGGGGGAGGGCTACGAGAACGTCTTCCCCTGCGTCTACGCGGTCGGGCACCTGGTGGGCAACGAGCTGCGGGGCTGCGACGGCGGGGTCCGCGAGGTCGACCGGGGCTTCGAGTTCTACGCGCCGCAGGTCTTCGCGCGGCACCCCTCGCGGCCGGGGCCGGCGCTCCTCATGGGCTGGGCCGGAAACGCCGACGAGGACGACCACCCCAGCGTCGGCTCCGGAGGCTGGGTCCACACCATGACGGCTCCACGCGAGCTCACCCTGCGCGCGGGCCGCCTCGTCCAGCGCCCGGCGGTCCCGCTTCCCGACGACGCGGCGGAGCTCGGCCTGGGCCAGGCGCCGGTGACGGGGCGGGTCCGGGTCTCCGAGCTGCAGGGGTGTCGCTCCTGGCACCTCGAGCTGGAGGCGGCGTCCTTCGAGGCCCCGGGGGCGGCGGGGGATTCCGGCCGGTGGGGCCTGCGCATCGGGGAGGAGCCGTGTTGCGTCGATATCGACCTGGTGGCCTCCGCCTCCGGCACGCAGCTGGTGGTGGACCGGACGACGTCGAGGTACGCCGCCCACGGCGCGAGGCGGCGGGTCACGCTGCCCGAGGGGGTTCGCCCGCGCCTGGAGGTGCTCCACGACCGCTCGATCACCGAGGTCCTGGTCGGCGACGGCGATATCGCCTTCACCCTGCGCAGCTTCCTGCCTCCCAGCGCCTCGGGCGCCACGGTGAGAACCGACGGCGTCCTGAGGCTGCAGCGCGCCAGGGCGCAGATCCTTGAGCGAGGACGCCGACCGCTCGTCACTCGTTGAGATCGATTTCTCACTACGCTTGCAACGAACCGTCCCTCAACGCTACTATGACGATCGTTTGACACAAGGTCTGGACGCTCGGGTCTCGCGGTTGTTTCCCACGCGTCATCTCCCCTCTGAGCTCACCGTCGAGCGCCCAGGCCCCAGAGAAAGGAAACCCGGGTGGCGATGGACCACGCCCGAGTGGCGAAAGACGTCCTGACGTATGTCGGCGGCGCAGACAACATCAGTGCAGCGGCGCACTGCGCAACCAGGTTGCGTCTTGTCCTGAACGACATGGACAAGGTGGACCAGAAGGCTCTCGACAAGGACCCCGACCTGAAGGGGACCTTCATCGCGGGAGGCATGTTCCAGATCATTGTCGGTCCCGGTGACGTGGACAATGTCTTCTCCGAGATGATCACCAAGGGCGGCGTCAAGGAGGTCTCCAAGGACGAGGCGAAGGAGGTGGCCGCCAAGGGCGGCAACCCCGTCTCCCGGTTCATCAAGACGATCGCGGACATCTTCGTCCCCATCCTGCCGGCCCTGATCGCCGGCGGCCTCATGATGGCGCTCTACAACGTCCTGACCGCCGAGGGCATGTTCGGCAGCCAGTCGCTGGTCGAGCGCTGGGCCTGGCTCAAGGACTACGCCGAGCTCATCAATATGATCGCCTCGGCGGCCTTCGCCTTCCTGCCCGTGCTCGTGGGCTACTCCGCCGCCAAGCGCTTCGGCGGCAACGTCTACCTCGGCGCCGCCATGGGCGCCGCCATGGTCTCCACCTCACTGCTCCCGGCCGGCTCCATGAGCAACCCGACGGCCCGTGAGAACTTCTGGATCTTCCAGGGGACGACGAAGTGCGTAATCGGCCAGGCGGACTGCGCTATCACCAGCGCCGTGGACAACTGGAGCCTCTTCAGCCTGCACGTGGACAAGATCGGCTACCAGTCCATGGTCATCCCGGTGCTCTGCGTGACCTGGATCCTGGCGATCATTGAGAAGTGGCTCCACAAGCGCCTGTCCGGGACCACCGACTTCCTGCTGACCCCGCTCGCCACGCTGCTCATCACCGGTTTCCTCACCTTCGTCATTGTCGGTCCCGTCACCCGCGAGCTGTCGGACTGGATCACCGATGGCCTGGCCTGGACCTACAACCACCTCGGTCCGGTCGGCGGCGCGCTCTTCGGCGTGGTCTACTCGCCCATCGTGGTGACCGGCCTGCACCAGTCCTTCCCCGCCGTCGAGCTGCCGCTCATCGCCCAGATGGAAGACGGCGGCCCCGGCTCCTTCATCTTCCCGATCGCCTCCATGGCCAACGTCGCCCAGGGCGCCGTCACGCTCGCCATCTTCTTCAAGGCCAGGGACGCCAAGATGAAGGCCCTGGCCGGTGCCGGTGGCGCCTCGGCCGTCATGGGCATCACCGAGCCCGCCATCTTCGGTGTCAACCTCCGCCTGCGCTGGCCCTTCTACATCGGCATGGGCGTCGCCTCCCTGGGCGGGGCCGCGGTCGCCCTGCTCGGCATCCACTCCCAGGCCCTGGGCGCCGCCGGCTTCATGGGCTTCGCCTCCATCGTCCCGAAGGACATCCCCAGGTACCTCCTGCTGGAGGCGATCGTCTTCGTCGTCGCCTTCGCCGCCGCCTTCGCCTACGGCTCCACCCGCGGCAGGGCCTCGCTCGCCGGTGAGGCCGACGACGTGGACGAGGCCGCCCTCGAGGCCGAGGTCCTGGCCGCGCAGGCAGACGTCGAGATCCCGGAGGAGGCCGCCGAGGACTTCTCCGTCGCCTCTCCCATCCAGGGCCGCGCCGTCCCCCTGTCGGAGGTCAAGGACCAGACCTTCTCCTCCGGCATGCTCGGCCCGGGCGTCGCCGTCGCCCCCGCCGAGGGGCCGGTCGTCTCCCCGGTCGACGGCGAGGTGCTCGTCGCCTTCCCGACCGGCCACGCCTACGGGCTGCGCTCGGCCAGCGGCGTCGAGCTGCTCATCCACGTCGGCATGGACACCGTCGAGCTGGACGGCAAGCACTTCAGCCCCAAGGTCAGAGCCGGCAACAAGGTCCGTCGCGGCCAGGTCCTGGTCGATGTCGACTGGGCCGCGGTCAAGGAGGCGGGCTACGAGACGGTGACGCCGATCGTGGTCTCCAACGCCGCGTCCTTCGCCGGCGTTGCCGACGAGCGCACTGGCGACGTCGAACGCGGCGACGCGCTCTACGTCGTCGAGGCCGCCGAGACCCAGGAGAAGGCCGCCGAGCCGGCCGGCAGCAGCGCCTCCTGACCTCTTGCCCGACGACGCTACAGACGTTACGGAGGTGGCCCGCCCCGGGACAGGGGCGGGCCACCTCCGTAACGTCGTCGGGTGACGGCCGACGACCGCCTCAGGTCGTGTTGCCCACCAGGAGCCGGATGGGCAGGGGAGCGGGGGACAGGCTCCTGGGTGCGGGGGGCTCGGCGTCGTCGGCGCCCGCGGCGCGGGCGTCGATCTGCCTGAGCAGGATATCGACGGCGCACGCGGCCAGGTCGGCGATCGGCTGCTCAATGGTGGTCAGTCCCGGCAGCGCCCGACGCACCGCGGCCGTGGCGTCGAAGCCGACGACCTTGAAGTCCCCGGGCACACCGCGGCCGCGCTTGCGGGCCCACTCCAGGACCGCGGCCGCCGTCAGGTCGTCGGTGGCGAAGACGGCGTCGACGTCGGCGGGCATGGAGTCCAGGCCGGCCTCAACGAGCCCGACCCGTTCGGAGTCCGGGGTGTGGAAGTCGACGGTGCGCACCACCGGCTCGATTCCGGCTCCGAGCAGCACGGCGAGGTACCCGGCCTCGCGGCGGTTGTGGGGCCCCGACCGCGAGGTGAGCAGCGCGGGCCTGCGCGCCCCGCGCACCAGCAGGTGCTCGGTCGCCACCCGTCCGCCCGTCTCGTTGTCGCAGGCGACGTTGGGGATCGTGGGGGACAGGAGCCGGTCAACGGTCACCAGCGGCATGCGCACCGTGCGGTACTCCGGCAGGGTCTCATTGTGGGCGCCCGAGATAATGCCGTCGACGCGGTGGGAGACGAGCAGATCGAGGTACTCGCGCTCACGGTCCGCCCGGCCCATCGAGTTGCACACGAGGATCCGGTACCCGTGGTCCGCCAGGGCGTTCTCGATCTCGGCCGCCACCTGGCCGAAGAAGGGCAGGGCCACGGTGGGAACGATGACCCCGACAGTATGGGTGGACTTGCCGTGCAGCGCCCGCGCGACCTGGTTGGGCCGGTAGTTGAGCTCGGCGATCGCCTCGGCGACGCGGTCCTTGGTCCCCTGGCTGAGGTAGCCGCGGTTGTTGAGCACGCGGGAGACGGTCGTCAAGGAGACGCCTGCGACCTGGGCGACGTCAGCCAGGGTCGGCTCTCGGCGCGAGCTCATCATCGTCTCCTCGGGTTATCAAGCAAGTATGGACATAAGCCTATGCCAGGGCGCCGCCATCTGGTGAAAACCGCGAGACCGCGCGGCAGGGTCGCCAGGATCACGTATGGCACAATGCGGGTACAAAGCCCTCATAGTAGTTGATCATGGCGCGCGCGATCGCGGCGTGCCCGGAGTCGTCGGGATGGATGCCGTCGATCGAGAGCCTGTCCTGCTCGCCGTTGACCGCCGTGCTCATGGCATCGGTCGAGCTCAGCCCGAGCTCCGTGGCCCGCTCGTGCACCATGCGCCTGACGACGCCGAAGCGCGGCCCGGTACCGAGCGCCGGGAAGTAGGGGGCTATGACGACGGGCGTGCTGCGCAGGCGCGCGGCGAGGAATGACAGGTCGTGGTCGACCGCCTGCCGTACGAGGTCGAGCTGGGAGGGCAGGAAGGCGGCGTCGTTCAGGCCCAGGCTGACCGTGACGACGTCGGGCTCCGCGCGCAGCACCGCCTCGAGCCAGACGGTGTCGCGGCAGGAGGGGGAGCGGCCGCCTCCGGGCAGGTTCCCGCCGCGGCGGGCGAAGAAGCCCATGCCGTCGGCGGCGAGATTCACCTCACGCCACCGCAGGTGCTCGCAGACCAGGGAGCTCCACCGGTTGCGCGGGTGGGTGACTGCGCGCCACCCGGTGGTGACCGAGTCGCCGAGGAAGACGGCGGTGGGGAAGGGCTGCGAACGCGGTACGGAAGAGGGCACGCACCGACCATACGACCCCGAGTACGACCCCGAGCCGGTGAGGCGTGTCCGCAGCGCCTCAGTCTCAGGAGTCTCAGACGTCTCAGCAGGTTCACAGGTTATGCGGGGGAGCGGTGAAGGTCGGGCTCTTACTGTCATCATCATGACCACGCAGGACAGGGCGCAGAGCAGGGCGCCGGTGACCTACATCGACGCCGATGGAACGCCGATCGAGGCGCCGTCGTACGGCCCTGGAGTCGGACGGGACGATGAGGGCGGGCGGCCCGTGGCGTTCGTGCGCGTGAGTTATCGCATGAGCCCCGTCGAGGTCGGCTCGTCCAGCGCCAGGGCCCTGGAACCCGTATGGCGCACCACGATGGTGTGGGCCGCGGTCGCGTTCGTCGTCGGAGCGCTCATGGTGGCGCTGAGCAGCGGGCTCGCCGTCGTCGTGCTGTGGCCGCTGGGCGGCTTCACCATGATCGTTGCCGGAAGCGCGCTGTGGGCGGCGTGCGCGGCCCGCCGTCTGGCGCGCAGGACGTCCGCCTCGTCGCTGACCCGCACCTGGACGTGACTGGACGGCGCCGACTGGCGCCGCAGGCAGGGGGCGCGAGGACGCGGGTGGCCGAGGCGCTCTCAACGCGGAATGACATAATGTGCATTATCGGCGATGTAGGATGGTGGCTCCGAGCCCTGGGAGCCGGACCGCCGTGCGCCGGCCGTCCGCGTGGATGACGGTCCGCTCGACCGGCTCGTCGTGCTGCGACAGGACGACGACGAGCTCCCCGCCGTCGTCGTCGACCAGGACGTCGGCCAGGACGCGCGGGTCCTCGACGTGGGCGGGCCGCCGGACGCCGGCCAGCTCGGCGAGCGCGTCGTAGAGCCGCCACGTGTCCTCGGGGTTGACGCGCCCCAGGCGCGCGGCGAAGTACTCCAGCGGATAGGTGCACAGCACCGCGCGCCCCGCGCCGTGGCGCTTGACGACGATCGCCGGACGGCCGTGCGAGTCGCGTGCGACGACCTCGGCGCCGTCGAGGGCGCGCACGGGCAGGAAGGCGCGGGCCTCCCGGTTGCCGGCGGCGCGGAACCGCAGGGTGGCGCCCTCGGGCAGCGGCCCGAGCGGCTCGACGAAGGTGATCTCCACCGTCTCGTCCTCGACGGGGTCGTTGAGCCCGTAGGTGAGCTCCTGGGCGACCCCGAACAGGGAGTCGAGGCCGGTCCACCAGGGCCCGCGCTGGGCGGTCGTCTCGCCCGCGCAGTAGGACGCGTACACGGTGGCGCCGCCGCGCGCGAGCTCGGCCAGACGGGGCCAGGTGGCGGCGGCCAGCTGCTTGGTCGACGGCGCGAGGTACAGGTCGTACCCGCTCTCGATGCCGCCGGCCAGGCCGTCCTCGGGCTCGTGGACGATGCCCGGGGCGAGATCGGCCTCCTTCGCCGCGACATAGGCCTGCTCGCTGGCGTCGACGATGAGCGCGCGCTCCTCCTCGGTCGTGAAGGGGTAACGGGCGGTCAGGCAGGACGGGACGATGATCCCGGTCGCGGTCGGCGCGCGCCGGAGACCGGCCAGGTCGGTCCCTGAGAGCTCCTCGGAGAAGATCCGCAGCTCCTCCAGCGGCGGCTTGGGCGCGCCGGCGGCGTCGGTGATGCCGAAGTGCATCTCGAAGGGGTGGTGGCTGTAGGGCCGCTGCTCCCTGAGGTCGTCGAAGTCCGTGTTGTTCCAGGCCACCCAGCCCGAGGCTCCGGCCGTGAGCGTGGAGTGGAGCAGCTGGCGGTAGTAGGACGCGCTCCCCCGCGCGGAGACGAAGTCGCTCGACAGCCCGAACTCCTCCATGATGACCGGCTTGCCCGCGACCTGGGCGAGCTCGCACACGAATGCGGCCTTGAGGTGCTGACGCAGCCGGTCGTTCTCCATCCGGTACACGTGGGGGCCGATGAAGTCGACCAGCTCGCCGTAGGTGAGCGAGGAGAATCCCGAGTCGTGCCCCGTGGTCTCGACGCCCCAGGCGCCGTCCCCCAGGCTCACCGGCTGGTGCCCGCCGCCCGCGCGCACCGCACCGACCATGAGCAGGGCCCAGGCGCTGATGATCTCCTCATTGCCCTCTCCCCCGTAGATCGGGATCTCGTTGGAGATGAGCCACCCGATAACGGCCGGGTGGTCGTGAAAACGGCGGGTCAGCTCCGTGATGTACCACGCCTGCCGGGCCACCATCCACACATCCGTGTAGAGGTCCCTGCCGTGGCGCCACGACGGGTCCCAGTTCTCCCCCGACATGTGGCCGACAATGAATGTCGGGATCGTCCCCATCCCCACCTCCCGGTGGGCGTCGAGGAAGTCCCGGTACCGGTCGCAGGCCCCCTCGTCGATCGTGTCGGGAGCGGGCATGAAGTCGGGCCAGTAGAAGAATGAGCGCGTCATCGTCAGGCCGTGCTCGTGCAGGACCCGGAGCTCCTCGCGGACGATGCCGGGGTCGTAGCGCGACCACATTCTGGGACCGCCCGTGCGCGACCAGAAGTTGGCTCCGATCCACGGCCGGGACTGGCCGGAGCTGCTGATCATGTGCATGGGGCGGGCGGGCATAAGCGGTCCTCGGGTGATAGATGGGGGCGCGTTCCTATCGCGCTCTCGGGGGCGGGATTATTTCACGGAGCCGGCCGTCAGGCCTGCCACGAAGCTCTTCTGGAGAATCAGGAAGGCGATGACGACGGGCACGGACACGGCCAGCGAGGCGGCCATGATCTGGTTCCAGTAGACCGCCGTCTGGGTCGAGTACAGCCTCAGCCCCACCGCGAGCGTGCGGTTGGCGTCGGTCGTCATCACCGAGGCGAAGAGGACCTCTCCCCAGGCCGTCATGAAGGAGTAGATGGCCACTGCCACCAGGCCGGGCCGGGCGGCCGGAAGGATCACCCTGATGAGAGCCCCCAGGGGCGAGCAGCCGTCCACCTTGGCGGCGTCGTCGAGCTCGCGGGGAATGCCGTTGAAGTAGCCGGAGAGCATCCAGATGGAGAACGGGAGGGAGAAGGTCAGGTACGTGAGGATCAGCCCGCCGCGGGTTCCGACGAGCTGGATCCCGAACGCCGTGTTGATATTGACGAAGATGATGAACAGCGGCAGGAGGAAGAGCACGCCCGGGAACATCTGCGTCGACAGGATCGTCGTGGTGAACAGGGTCCTGCCGTGGAACCGGTAGCGGGAGACGGCGTAGGAGGCGAAGACCGCGATGATCATGCTGAAGAGCGTCGCAATGGTCGACACGATGATCGAGTTGAGGAAGTAGCTCCCCAGCGGCACCGTCTTCCACATGTCCAGGAACGGAGAGACCGTCAGGCTCGTGGGCCACCATGTGAAGTCCCCCTGAACGTCCTGGAGCGGCTTGAGCGAGGAGCTGACCATCACGTAGAGCGGAAGGAGCACGAAAAGGCTCAGCAGGACGACGACCACGAGCCTCAGGGCCTTGAAGGCCGCCGTGTCACGCATCCTCCGACCTCCTGTTCAGGTAGGCGATGCAGAGTCCGCTGACCGCCAGCAGGGCCAGAAGCAGAAGGACCGACATCGCCGAGCCCGCGCCGAAGTTCCAGGTGAGGAAGGAGGCGTTGTAGATGTGGAAGGAGATGAGGTCCCCGGCCGCCGGCTGGGAGGTGCCGAACAGGACGTACGGGGTGTTGAAGTCGTTGAATGTCCACAGGAACATGTTGAGCAGCAGGACGAGGTTGACCGGGCGGAGCATCGGCAGGGTGATGGACCACCACTGGCGGAACCGCCGGGCGCCGTCCAGGGAGGCGGCCTCGTAGACGTCGTCCGGTATGGACTGCAGCCCCGCCATGAGCATGAGGAAGGCGAAAGGCCACCACCGCCAGATGGCGACGACGACCAGGGCGATGAACGCGTTGCCGCCGATGAGCCAGAAGGCGCCCTCATCGAGGATCCCCAGGTTGTCGACGAGAATGTGGTTGATGGCGCCGTTGTCCTTCTGGAACATGAAGTTCCACGCGATGACACCGGCGTACATCGGCAGGGCGTACGGGATGAGGAAGAGCGTGCGGACGACCGCCCTGCCCCGGAAGGGGCGCTGGAGTACGACGGCGGCGAGCATTCCCAGGCTCCAGGAGATCCCGACCACGAGCACGGTGAAGGCGCAGGTGACGAGGAGGGAGCTGCGGAATCCCTGGCCGGTCGAGCTCGACATGTCCAGGACCTTGCGGAAGTTGTCGAGGCCGGCGTTCGGGGCGGCGGCCCAGTTGCTGATGAAGAACTTGGTCAACTTCTTGAAGCTCATCCAGATGCCGGTGAGCATCGGGACGACGTGGATGAAGAGCTCGAAGATGACGGCTGGAAGGATGATGAGGTAGGGAAGGTACCAGCCCTGCTTGCGGGCCGGGCGGCCCCGGAGGCGCCCGGCCCGCGCGCTGGCAGCGCGCGTGCTCATGACCGGTCAGCCGATGGCGGCGGAGACGGAGTCCTGGGCGCTCTGAAGAGCGGTGCGGACGTCGTCGGCGGTCAGGACGGAGCCGGTCGCGATCTTCGCGAACATGTCGTTCATGGCCTGCCCGACCGTCGACTCGAACTGGTCCTCCGCGGGCACGAGCGGCAGCGGCTTCGAGCGCTTCTCGTAGACCTCGGTGAAGGTCGTGATCTCCTCCTGGTCCTCGGTGAAGGTCGGGGCCTCGTCCTTGAGGACGGGCAGCGTCGTGAACGCGCTGCCGAGCGTGGCCTGCTGGGCGGGCTCGGTGAGGAACTTGACGAGCTGGAGCGCCCCGTCCCGGTTCTTGGTGCCGGCGAAGACCGAGATGTTGATGCCGGCGACATGGCTGGCGACGTCCGAGGTGGCGGCCTTGGGCGCCGGGTAGGGGACGACGCCGAATGCCTCGGAGGTCATGCCGTTGGCGGCGATGGTCGTGTCGGCGTTGTTCTGGTTGATGATCATCGCCGCCTTCCCGTTGGCGAAGTCCGCGACGGAGTCCGTGCCGTTGTCGTACTGGGCGTTCGAGGTGTTGACCACCTTGTCGGTCTGCATGAGGTCCAGGTAGCGCAGGATGCCGTCGACGACGCCCTGCCCGGTGAAGGTCGGGTTCTCCTGGTCGTCGAAGAGGTCGCTGCCGTTCTGCGCGGCGTTGATGAAGGCGTAGTGGGCGTTCTCGGTGTAGCTGCCCGCGGCCAGGGACAGTCCGTAGACGCCGTTGGTGGCGCTGGTCAGCCTCTTGGCCGCCTCGACCATCTCCTCCCAGGTCCTGGGCGGCTCCAGCCCGGCGTCGGAGAACATCTTGCGGTTGTAGTAGAGGCCGTAGGCCAGGCCGTAGAGCGGCAGCGAGGTGGGCACGGTCTCGGCGGCCCCGCAGGTCTCGAGGGCGGTGGCGACGAACTTGTCGGCCCCGCCCACGGCGGTCATCGCCTCGTCGTCGAGCTCCAGGAACGCGCCCGTGGCCTGGAGCGAGACGGCCCAGGTGTTGCCGATGTTGACCACGTCCGGGGCGTCGCCGGAGGTGACGGCCGTCTGGATGCGGGTCTGCAGGTCGTTCCAGCCGATGACCTCCAGGTTGACGGTGATGCCCGTGTCCTCGGTGAAGGTCTCCAGCAGCGGGGTGAGCGCCTCCTTGTCGGCGTCGATGCTGGTGCCCTGGTTCGAGGCCCAGTACGTGAGCGTCTTCGAGTCTCCGCCGGACGACGACGATCCCGAGCAGCCGGAGGAGGCGGTGATGGCGGCAAGGGCGGTGGCGAGGCTTGACGCCTGGACGAAGCCGCGACGGGTAAGGGTGTGAAGCATGGTTTCCTCCTTGAAACCTAGGGGTCCTCGGCGATGGGTAGTCAACCGAAGCGCTTCGGTTAGACGGTATGCGATATCGTCTGGCGAGTCAAGGGTCACGGCTATGAGTCGCCCGCGGGCGCGGGTGCGGCCCGCAGCGTTGACTGCCGGGCGATGAGCGGAGAGCCGGCATCGGTCCGCCCGAGGAGACGGGAGTCCTCGCCGCCCGGCGAGTCCCCCGCGGACAGCAGGCTCAGGAGCATGGAGGCGCAGTCGGCCCCGTACCGCTCCGGGTGGCGGTCGAGCGCGGTGATGGTCGGCGTGCTGACCGCGCACAGGACCGAGTCGTCCCACGCCACAATGCGGCACTGGTCCGGCACGCTCACGCCGAGCGCCTCGAGCCTGCGCGCGGCCCCGACGGCGATGAGGTCGTTCGCGGCGATCATGGCGTCGGGTCGGCCTTCGCGGGAGGCGACGAGGGCCTGAGCGGCCCGCTCGCCGTGCTCGATCGTGTAGGTGCCGATCGCCGTCGTGTAGAGGATCCCCAGCTCCGAGCAGCGCTGCGCGACGCACTGGCGGCGGCGGAGCTCGTGGCGGTGCCTCTGCGGGCCGAGCGCGTGAAGGATGTGCCGGCACCCCTGGGAGTGAAGGTGGTCGACGACGGTGGCCGCGTCCCTGGCGTCGTCGACCAGTACCGCGGGCGCGCCCGGGTGCATGGTCGGAGCCGTCCCGTGAATGACCGCGGGCAGGTCCAGCTCGCGCAGCAGCGGCACCCGGGGGTCCTCGACGGGCTCGTCGAGGAGGATGACGCCGTCGACGCGGCGCTCCGCCGCCCAGCGCCGGTAGATCGCGAGCTCCTCGTCGATGCCCGCGTCGATGAGCTTGATGGTGAGCTCGACGCTGGTGTCCTGCAGGACCGACTCGACGCCGGCGATGAACCGGAGGTAGTAGGGCTCGGTGCCGATCACGGAGAGTTCGTCGCGCACCACGATCCCGAGGGCCTCGGCGCGCGAGCGCGACAGGGCGCGTGCCGACAGGCTGGGGCGGTACCCGACCCGGGCGGCGTACGTGATGACGCGCCGCCGCGTCTTCTCGCTGACCCCCGGCCGGCCGTTGAGCGCGCAGGAGACCGAGGAGATCGAGAGGCGGAGCTCGCGGGCGAGGTCGGAGATGGTCGGCCGGGCGGGCACGGTTACTTGCCGTAAGGCCGTGCCGACCGCCGCAGATGCGCATGCGCACGGTCATCCAGGTTCCGTACGACTACTGCTGCCATGTGCACAACCTCCGTCCCAGCCTCATGATACTAACGATCATCGCAGGGTGGTGAGGACGGCGCTCCCGGGCTGCCGGCCGGAGGCGCTCCCGATCTCGTGGCTGCGGAAGCACTTCCCATCACGGGCGCGCGTCTCCGGCACCGGCCGTCGCCTGCAGCTTGCTGCACGAGTGCCGGGGCCTCGCCGTCGTCGGCGCGATTCCGCGGTCGAGGCGCACGGCCGGGTCGTGGACCCGTCCCTCACGGGCCGAACCGGGCTCGTCTGCGCTCCGCTCGATCGCCCGAGCCTCCAACCGCCTCCTGAGCAGGACGAGGGCCGGCCCCGAAATCGCAAGCGGCACCAGGGCCAAGACCGCTCCACGTCGGGGTCGGCGGCCTCGATCCTCACACCGCTGATCGGTGGCGCCTCGCCCTTCCCGACGTGCCGCCCTCCGGTGGCTCTCCAGTAACGCTGACATCCGCCCCGCATCCGGGGACACTACTGGCATGAGGCACATTATCTGGGACATGGGCGGAACCCTCATCGACACCTATCCCGAGGTGGTGCGCGCCCTGAGCCGGGCGGCCTACGGGGACACCGGTCCCTCCCACCTGCGCGAGATCGGCGCCCTGACGCAGTACTCGATCGCGCACGCCATCGAGTCGCTCTCGGTTTCACGTGAAGTGCCGCGCGCCGACCTGGAGCGCGCCTACGAGGAGCTCAAGACGCGGTGGCGCACCCGCCCCGCCCCGGTCATGGACGGCGCCCGCGAGCTCATCGCGCGGGTCTGGGAGAAGGACGGCCTCAACCTCGTGGCCACCCACCGCGACCGCGCCAGCGCCACCATGCTCGTCACCGTCCTGGGGCTCGACCTGGACGACATGGTCTGCGCCCCCGACGGGCTGGCGCGCAAGCCCAGCCCGGAGATGAACCTGCTGCTCGCCCGGCGCCACGGCCTGGACCCGGCCCAGGTGCTGTGCGTCGGCGACCGGCCCATCGACGCGGTCGCGGCCGCCAACGCGGGTATGAGCGCCGCGCTCCTGGTCTCCCCCGGCACCGTGCTCACCCTCCGGGACGCGGTGGACGGCACGGCGGTGGTGGCCGACCTGCGCGACCTCATCCCGTTCTTCTGAGAGTACTGAGGGGCCGACCGAACCCGATCCCGGCAGTCAGTCGCCCAGGGCGGTGCCGACGGCTCGGGCGGCCCGGATCCACTCGTGGTCCCGGGGAACGTACTTCACCTTTCCCGCCACCTGCCTGAGAGGGACGAGCTCGGTGCCGTGACCGCGGTCGCCGACCATGACACCGAAGCTGCCGTCGGCGATCGCGTTGGCCCCGGCGACCCCCAGGCGCGTGCCGAGCATGCGGTCTGCCGCGTTGGGGGTGCCGCCGCGCTGGACGTAGCCCAGGATGGACACACGCGCCTCCAGACCGGTGGCCGCCTCGAGCTGCTCGGCCAGGGTGAAGGTGTTGGCGCGGTGGGAGGCCTCCAGGCGCTTGACCCCGCGCTTGGCCGCGGCCTTCGCCTCCGGCGTCGAGGCGTCCTTGACCAGTGCCTCGGCATGGGTGATCTCCTCGCGGTCGGAGACGTTGAGCGCGCCCTCGGCGACCGCGACCACGGAGAAGCTCGAGCCGTGGGACCGGCGGCGCTCGATCTTGTCCGCGATCGCCTCCACGCTGTAGGGGATCTCGGGAAGCAGGATGACGTCCGCTCCCCCGGCGATCCCGGCGCCCAGCGCCAGCCACCCGGCGCGGTGCCCCATGATCTCGGCGAGGATGATCCGGTGGTGGGAGTGCGCGGTGGAGTGGAGCCGGTCAACCGCCTCGGTGGCGATCTCCAGGGCCGTGGCGAAACCGAAGGACGTGTCGGTCTCGACAATGTCATTGTCAATGGTCTTGGGCAGGTGCAGGACATTGAGGCCGGCGTCCATGAGCCGCTTGGCGTTCTTGGCGGTTCCGCCGCCGCCCAGGCACACCAGGGCGTCGAGCCCGTCCTTCTCATAGTTCTCCACGATCGTGGGGGTCATGTCGCGGGTCTCGCCGTCGACGACCATGCGGTGGACCTTGTCCCGGCTCGTGCCCAGCATGGTGCCGCCGGTGGTCAGGATGCCGGACAGCGAGGCGCCGTCGAGCTCGGTGAAGCGGTTCTCCGCCAGGCCGCGCATGCCGTCGCGAAAGCCGATGAGCCTCCAGCCGTGCTCCTGGATCGCCGCCTTTCCGAAGCCGCGGATCGCGGCGTTGAGTCCAGGGGCGTCTCCGCCGGCGGTCAGGATTCCGATGCGCTTGGTAGCCATGAGGACAGTATGCCGCCTGAACGGGGAGGACCCGGAACCGTCACGGGCGCCCGGACGCTGTGCACCCGTGCCCTGCCGGCAGCGGCGTGCGCGCCCGGTAGACTCCTGGCTCGGACGCGCTCGGCGCCCGCAACCCGTCCCGGGAATGCCGGGGCGCCCGTCGGCGTTGAGCCCGGTGTGCCGTCGGCCCCGGCGCGCCCGGCACGAGTACTGAGCACGAGAGAGGCAAACAGCATGGCAGACCGCGCACTGCGAGGCATGACCATCGGCGCGAAGTCGATGGAGTCCGAGGAGGGCGTCGAGTTCGCCGAGCGGCAGATGATCACCTATGAGTGCCCGCTCGCGCACGTCGTGGTCGTCCCCATGGCGCTGGAGGCCGAGATTCCCCAGACCTGGGAGTGCCCGGAGTGCGGCCAGGTGGCTGCACTGCGCGGTGAGGAGGAGCCCGAGGCCGAGGAGCCGAAGAAGGCCCCCCGCACGCACTGGGACATGCTGCTCGAGCGCCGCGAGATCGACGACCTCAAGGTCCTTCTTGACGAGCGGCTCGGGATGCTGCGCTCGGGTGAGATCTACCGCGAGCGCTTCTAGCACCGGCTGCGGTCAGGGCCGGCGTCGGTTCGAGGGCCGGAGCCCCCGGCGCCTGCTCGCCTGAGCCCGGCGGATGCGCTCGCCCAGCCTGTGGGCCGCCTCGGCCAGCTGCCCGCCCCGCTTGGCCAGCCCCCACTTGGTCACCAGGCACAGCTCCTCGGTGAAGATCCCGCCGGAGAGCTTGGACTGACCCGCCTCGCGCTCCAGGAAGGTGATCGGCATCTCGACGATGCGTCCTCCGATGTCGGCGACGAGCTTGGTCATATTGACCTGGAAGCCGTAGCCGAGCGCCTCGACCCTGCCCAGGTGCAGGCGGCGCAGGATCGAGGCCCGGTAGACGCGGAAACCGGCTGTGGCGTCTCTGACCCGCAGGCCCAGCATGGCGTTGATGTAGAGGTTGCCTCCGCGCGACAGGGCCACGCGCTTGGCGTCCCAGCCCCGGGTGGCGCCGCCGGAGACCCAGCGCGAGCCGATGACGAGGTCGGGCTCGTCGGCCATCTCCGCGCGCTGAATGAGCAGGGCGAGGTCCTCTGCGCGGTGGGAGCCGTCGGCGTCCATCTCGCAGATCAGCTCGTAGCCCGAGGCGAGTCCCCAGGAGAAACCGGCGAGGTAGGCCGGCCCCAGGCCGTTCTTCTCCGCGCGGTGCAGGACGTGGATGTGGTCGTCGTCCTGGGCGCGCGCATCGGCGAGCCCGCCCGTGCCGTCGGGGGAGCTGTCGTCGACCACCAGGACGTGGGCCTCGGGCGCGGCGGCACGTACACGGTCCAGGGCTCCGGGCAGGGAGTCGATCTCGTTGTAGGTGGGGATGACGACGAGGGCCTTCACTGTTCTTCTCCGATCCTGGCGGGTCTCAGCGCCGGCGGCTCCCGGCAGGGCGAAGACGGCGCACGGCTTCGGACACAATACCGGCTGCCACCAGCGCGGCCGCCGAGCCGGACAGGACGCGTCCCGGCCAGCTGCCCAGGGCGTCGGCCGTCGTGGTGGAGGTGCGCAGGCCGACGTCGGCCACCAGGCCGGCCTGGGTGTAGGGCCGGGTCTGCTGCTCGACGACGCCCCGGGGGCTGATGATCGCGGTGATGCCCACTGTCGAGACCTGGACGACGCTGCGGCCGTGGACGACTGCCTGGACCCGCCCCTGGGCGAGCTGCTGGGTGGCCTCGGAGGAGGTCAGGAAGCTCGCGTTGTTGGTGGGGATGACGATCATCTCGCCTCCCTGGCGCACGCCGTCGCGCAGCACGTCGTCGTAGGCGACCTCGAAGCAGATGCCCATGGCCAGGGCGACGTCCCGGTCCTGGGTCGCGGCGTGGACGGTGAGGGTCTGGGGCCCGGTTCCCGGGGCCATGTCCGTGCCGATCCGGTCGACCTCGGCGGTCGCCCTCCTGATGAGGTCGCGCAGGGGGACGTACTCGGCGAAGGGCACTGGACGGTGCTTGCGGTAGTAGGAGCCCGCGCCCTGGCCGGGCGTCCACACGACCATGTCGTTGTAGCGCACGTCGTCCTCGAACAGGACGGCGCCCACCATGATCGGGGCGCCTACGGCCTGCGCGGAGGACTCGATCATGTCGGCGGTCGAGCGGTGCGTACGCGGGTCGAGGTCGGCGGCGTTCTCCGGCCAGATGACGACGTCGAGGCTGCGGCCTCCGACGTCGGCGGCGAGCCGGTCGGTGGCCTGGGCGTGGTTGCCGGTGACCTCCAGGGCCCGGTTGAACGCGTCCTCGAAGTCCTTGGCGACGTTGCCCTGGACGGCGCCCACCCGCAGGGTCCCGTCCTCGGCGGCGGTGTGGACGGGCAGGGCGTGCGGTGCGGCCAGGGCAAGGCCCGCGCAGGCCGACGCGACCAGCGCTGGAAGGAGGGCCCGGGTGCGGACGGCGTTGACGGCCTCGAACACGCAGGCGCCGATGAGCACCACCAGGAGCGTCAGGCCGACGGAGCCGCCGTAGGCGGCGAAGGGGAGCATGGGGGCGTCGGCCATGGCGAAGGCGAGTCGGCCGAAGGGGAAGCCTCCCCACGGCCAGCTCGAGCGCAGCTCCTCCACGCCGCACCACAGCATCGTGAAGGAGACCGTCCTCACCGCTGCCGCGCGGAGCGCCCCGGGGCCGCCCGCCAGGGCGGGCAGGCGACCCACCAGCGCCCATGCGGCGCCCAGAGCCGCGGTGTAGAGGGCCTGGACGAGCGTGAGCGCGACCCACCCGATCGGGTTGCCCATGGCGACGGCGGTGAAGTGCAGCAGCGGCGCGAAGAACGCGAGCCCGAAGACCAGTCCCAGGCCCGCACCCGCTCCCGTGCCGCGTCCCTGGAGGGATCCCAGGAGCACGGCTATGCCGACTGGCGCGGCCCACCACAGGCCGATGGGCGGGAAGGCGGCGGTGACGGCCAGGCCCGCCAGTGCGGCGGCGAGGACCGGGGTGAGCGCGCGCGGCACCCGGAGCCGGCCGGGTCTGCCGCTCGGAGCCGGCCGGCCGGCGTGCGGTTTGTCGCTCGTGCGCTTGGGCGGTGTCACGGGTTGAAGCATAGGGGTATCGGGCGCACCGCCTCAGGTGCTGCTGCGGCGGTGCACGGCCTGCTCGATGCCGTGCCGGGCCAGTGCGAGCGCCGTGCCGACCGCGGTCCCGATGAGGCAGGAGACGGCGGTGCCCGCGATCCAGGACAGCACCGGGTTGCGGCTGAGCTCCTCGGCCCACTCGATGGCGCGGTGCAGCGGGTCGAACCCGACCTTGGCCAGGTTGGTCGCCAGGATGTGTCCGCCGACCCACAGCATGGCCACGGTGCCGACGACCCCGAGGCCCGTGAAGAGCGCCGGCGCGGAGGACACCACGGCGCGCCCGAGGCGGCGCGAGACCCCGGTGCGGCCCCTGCCGGCCAGGTGCGCCCCGGCGTCGTCGAGCTTGATCAGCGCCGCCACCAGCCCGTAGACGGCGAAGGTGATGAGCAGGGCGATCATGACCAGGACGATGACGCGCCTGGTGGAGGACTCGCCCTGCACCTCGGCCAGGGCGAGCAGCATGATCTCCGTGGACAGGACGAAGTCGGTGGTGGTGGCGCGCTTGATGATGGAGGCCTCGTCCGCCGGGCTCTCGTCCCCGGCCGCCTTTTCGGCGGCCTTCTCAGCACGGCCGGGATGGAGGATGCGCTCCAGGACCTTCTCCCCGCCCTCGAAGCACAGGTAGGCCCCGCCGATGACGAGCGCGACCGGCAGGAGGGCCGGCGCCACCGCCGTCAGCAGCAGGCCGACGGGCAGGATGATGAGGATCTTGTTGCGCAGGGAGGCGAGCGTGATCCTCTTGATGATGGGCAGCTCGCGGTCCGGGGTGATGCCGGTGACGTACTGCGGCGTCGCGGCGACGTCGTCGACGGTGGCGGCCGAGACCTTCGCGGACGCCTTGACGGCCAGGGAGGCGGTGTCGTCGATGGTCGAGACCGTCAGCTTGGCGAGGGTGGCGATGTCGTCGAGGAGAGCGAAGAAGCCTGACATGGGGCGCGGGTGTCCTGTCGTGGTGAGGAGGCTCCGAGCGGGGGCCCGGCCACAGTGAGACTACCCGCCGCTCCGGGACGCGGCGCGCCCGGCCCATGGGGAGGGCGCCCCGGCCGTGTTGCGGTCGTGCCCGGTCACACCGCGGACCAGCCCACCACTCCCCTGTTGACGTCCAGGCTCGCCTGGGCGGCGCCGGCGGACAGCGCCGTGAGCGCGCGCCGCCGCTCGGGCGCCGCGTCCTCGGCGGGTACGAGGCAGGCCAGCTGCCCGAGCACGTCGAGGAGCTGCTTGGACCAGCGCACGAAGTCGCCGGCGGTCAGCTCGCACGCCTCCAGGACCTCGGCCAGGTCGGCGCCCTCGGCCCACGCCCTCACGGCGCCCGCCAGCGCGGGCTCGGCGCCGCTGGAGGACTCGATCCGGGCCAGGGCCTCCAGGTCGTTGATGGAGCGCGACAGGCGGACCTCCTCGCGCAGCACCTCGCCCAGGCGGGAGCCCGGCGCCAGGGGCAGGCCGAGGGACTGCGCCGCCAGCCGCGGCTCGTACACGCATGCCGACACCGCCGCGGCCAGGTCTGCGGACTCGAGCCCCTCCCACAGGCCCGACCGTAGGCACTCGGAGATGAGCAGGTCCCGCTCGGCGTAGACGCGCGCCAGCACCCGGCCGGCGTCGGTCACCCGCAGCTCGCGCTCCGGGTGGCCGCGGTCGACGGGCTCGAGGTAGCCCAGCTCGGTGAGCACCTCGCACACGGCGTCGAAGAGGCGGGCGATGGTGCCGGTGCGCCTGTCCACCCGGGCCTGGAGACGGTCGGCCTCGTCGGTCGCCCGCACCCACTTGCGTCCCGTGCGGGCGTGCTCCTCACGGTCGGGGCAGGCGTGGCAGGGGTGCGCGCGCATCTGGTGGCGCAGCTCCTCCAGGCGCGCGGTGGCCTGCTCGTTCCCGCCCCCTCCACGCCGGCGGCGCCTGATCCGGGCCTGCTCCACCTTCCCCGAGCGCAGGGCGTCGAGGAGGCGCTCCGTCAGGCGGTCGCGGTCGCGGGGCCTGCTGGCGTCGACGCCGGGCGCGACCTTGAGGGAGCCGACTCTGAGGACGCCCTCGGGGGTGGTCTCCGGTGACAGGGCCAGAACCCGCGAGTCCTCCCCCAGGACCGTCAGGACGGGCGCGCCGGCGCGGTCGACGCCCTGGTCCAGGACGACGGCGTGCTTGTGGCGGCGTCCCTTGCGGTGGATGATGATGTCGCCGCGGCCCAGGGCGCTCATGGCGCGCACGGTCTCGTCGCGGCGCTGGGTGCGGCCCTGCCGGGACATCTCGGCCTCGGCGTCGGCGATGCGCCGGCGCAGGCGCATGTACTCCCGGAAGTCGCCGAGGTGACAGCTCATCTGCTTCTCCAGAGCGGCCAGCGCCCGGCGCCTCCTGCGGGCCTGAGCGGCGAGCTCGACGACTCCGCGGTCGGCCTGGTACTGGGCGAAGGAGGACTCCAGCACCTCGCGGGCACGGGCGCGCGAGGTGCGCCCGAGGAGGTTGACCGCCATGTTGTAGGTGGGTCGGAAGGCCGAGACGAGCGGGTAGGTGCGCCGGGAGGCCAGCGAGGAGACGAACGCGGGCTCGACCTCGTCGGCGGCCAGCACGACGGCGTGCCCCTCGACGTCGATGCCGCGGCGCCCCGCCCGGCCGGTCAGCTGGGTGTACTCCCCGGGGCTGAGGGTCACGTGGGCCGACCCGTTCCACTTGCGCAGGGACTCCAGGACGACGGTGCGGGCGGGCATGTTGATGCCCAGGGCCAGGGTCTCGGTGGCGTAGACGACCTTGACCAGCCCGGCGCTGAAGAGCTCCTCGACGGTCTCCTTGAAGGCGGGCAGGAGGCCGGCGTGGTGGGCGGCCACGCCCCGCTGAAGGGCGTGCGCCCAGCCGCGGAATCCCAGCACCCCCAGGTCCCTCCTGGGAATCTCGGCCGTGTGCCGGTCGATGATCTCGCGGATCCGGGCCGCCTCGGACTCGGTGGTCAGATCGATCCCGGCATCCACGCTCTGGCGCACGGCCTGCTCGCAGCCGGCGCGCGAGAACACGAACACGATCGCCGGAAGGAGATCGGCCTGCTCGAGCGCCGTGATGACCGCGACCCGCGACGGCGGGCGCAGGCGCGCGACGCGGGCACCGCCCTCGCCGCGGTGCGGGGTCCTGCCGCCCTGCCGGCCTCTCCCCCGCCTCCACGGCTGGGCGGCTGGGCCGCCGCGGCCGCCGCGGTCGGACTTGGAGGCGCCCGCCTCCCCGGCAGCGGCGCGGCGAGCCCTGGCCAGGGCCTTGAGCAGGTCGGGGTTGAGCGGGGGCTGGGCCGCGGGCGGGCCGTCTCCGGACGACGACGGCATTGCCGGGACGGTGTGGAGGTCGAGCAGCCGCCGGCCGACCATCATGTGCTGGGTCAGGGGCACCGGACGGTGCTCGGAGACGACGACGGCGGTGCGGCCGCGCACCTGCCCGAGCCAGTCGCCGAACTCCTCGGCGTTCGAGACGGTCGCCGAAAGGGAGACCACCTGCACCTCGGGTGCCAGGTGGATGATGACCTCCTCCCACACCGGGCCGCGGAACCGGTCGGCGAGGTAGTGCACCTCGTCCATGACCACGAAGCCGAGGCGGCCTAAGTCGCGGGAGCCCGAGTAGAGCATGTTGCGCAGGACCTCGGTGGTCATGACGATCACGTCGGCGCGGGGGTTGACCGAGGTGTCCCCGGTCAGCAGACCCACCCGCTCCGCGCCGTAGCGCGCCATCAGGTCGAGGTACTTCTGGTTGGACAGGGCCTTGATGGGGGTGGTGTAGAAGGCCTTGAGGCCCTTGGCCAGCGCCAGGTGGACGGCGAACTCTCCGACGACGGTCTTGCCGGCTCCCGTGGGCGCGGCGATGAGCACGCCCTCGCCGCGCTCGAGCGCCTCGCACCCGCGGACCTGGAAGTCGTCGAAGGGGAAGTCGTAGGAGCCTGTGAAGCGGGCCAGCTCGCTGCGGGAGGCCGCCTGTCGGCGTCGTGCGGCGGCGTAGCGTTCGGCGGGCGAGCTCATGGGGTCAGCCTACGGGCAGCCCCTGGGCGCCGCCGCCCCGCTGCGGCGCCCGGCCTCCTGCTGGCGCCCGGCCGCGTGCGGGATCCGGCGCCTCAGCGCGGCAGCAGCACCGAGACCACATCGGGGACGGCCTCCAGGCGCAGCGGCAGGTCGGCGATGGCCTCGCCGTCGGCCATGGGGCGCGGCGGGGTGCGCAGCCCCCTGGAGGGCAGGGCCTCGATGGTGACCGCGCGGGAGCGTTCGAGGTGGACGGCGGGGTCGCCCAGGTGGGAGCCGGAGAAGAGCCGCGTCAGCAGGCCGAGGAGCCGCACTCTCCCCACCGGGTCCAGGCGGAGCACGTCCAGCCGGCCGTCGGCGGCGTCCGCGCCGGGCGACAGGTCCATGCCGCCGCCGATGTAGCGGGTGTTGGCAACCGCGACCAGCAGGGCCGCCCCCTCCCAGGCCCCGGAGTCGGTGGTGATCCGGTAGCCGTAGGGCGCCAGGCTGACCAGCTCCCCCACGACGGCCCGCAGGTAGCGGCCCTCCCCCGAGGGCCAGGCCAGCGTGTTGGCGCGGGCATTGACGGCGGCGTCCAGCCCCGCGGAGACGACGGCCAGCGACCACTCGTGCTCGGCGGACACCGGCGAGCCGTCGGGGCGGGTGGCGTGGATGGCGTCCAGGCGGGCGATGCGCCCGGATCCGCGCAGGGCGGTGTCAATGACCCCGACGGCGGCGGCCACGTCGCGGCGGGGAAGGCCGAGGTGGCGGGCGATGTCGTTGCCGGTCCCCACCGCCACGATGCCCAGGGGCACGTGCGTGGTGGCGACCACGTCCAGGCCGAGGTGGACGGTTCCGTCCCCGCCGACCACGACCAGGGCGTCGAGACCGCCGTCGTGCTCGAGCAGCGCCGTGGCGTTCTGGCGCGACTCGTCGTAGGAGGAGCCGTGGACGACGACGACGTCGTGGCCGGCGGTGACCAGCGCCGTGACGGCGGCGCGGGTGGCGCCGCCATGGCGCCCGAGTCCGGAGGTCGGGTTGGCGACCAGGGCAATGCGCATGAAGGGTGTCGGGCGGGTCGGGGCAGGATGACGGGGATCCGGGGCGGTGAAGGGGCTCAGGCGCTGTCGGTGCGCTCGGGCGGCTCGGCGGCCGGCTGGGACGCCGGGAGCGAGGGCGCCGACGGTTCGGCGAGGGCGGCGTCGAGCTCGGCGTCGAGCTTGGCGCGCCTCCTCTCCACATGCTTGTCGTGCTGAATGGACATGAAGCAGGCCAGGAAGTACAGGCCGGTGATGGGCAGGGCCATGAAGATCATGGACCATGGATCGGGCAGGGGGTTGGCGAAGGCCATGAACGTGAAGATGCCCACCACGGCCCAGCGCCAGCCCTTGAGCATCGTACGGCCCCTCATCAGGCCCAGCCGGTTGAGGGCGACGAGCATCTCGGGCAGGAGGAAGGCGATCCCGAAGACCAGGACGAGCCGCATGATGAAGGTCAGGTACAGGTTGGCGCCGAGGACTCCCGCGGTGGGGCCGCTGGGAATGAAGCCGGTGAGGATGACCACCGCGTGCGGCATGATCCACATGCCCAGGGCGATCCCGGCGGAGAACAGGACCAGACCGGTCACCCCGTAGGCCCAGGTGTAGGCCTTCTCCCTGCGCGTCATGCCCGGTCCCACGAAGGCCCAGAACTCATATATCCACAGGGGCGCGGAGAGCAGGACGCCGAGCCAGATCGAGACCGTGAGCTTCATGTCGAAGGAGGCCAGGATCGTGTCGAAGTTCAGTGTCAGGTCGGCGCCGTTGGCATTGGCGGCCTCAATGGGGCGTGTAATGATGGAGAACACCGGCTCGTAGATCATGTAGCCCACGACCGCCATCACCAGGACGCCCAGCGCCGAGATGAACAGGCGGTTGCGCAGCTCGCGCAGATGGTCCCCGATCGACATGATCGCCTCGGGATTGTCCCTGCGTCTGGATCGCTTGATCTTCGAGAGCTTGGCCATCGCGGCCTCCTTGTAACCGGTCTTCAGAGCTGCGTCACAGTGATCGGGGGATCGTGCTCCTGCGCGCGCATCCCCCCGGCGCGCCCGACTCGTCGCACGCGGCGGCGAGCGGGGCCTCGCACGTCACTGCTGAGCGGATCCCTCGGGGCTCTGCGCGGCGCTCTGGCCGGGCTGAGTGGGCTGGGTGTAGTAGGTGCCCTCCTGGGGCTGCTGGATCTGCGCGGGGGGCTGCTTGTCCTCGTTGTCATCGCGCAGGTCCTTGACCTCCTTCTTGAAGACCTTCATGGACTGCCCCACGCTCCGGGCGATATCCGGCAGGCGGTTGGCGCCGAAGACGAGAAGGATGAGGACGAGAAGGACGACAATGTGTGTCGGCGAGAGCTTCACAGTGCTACTCCCTGGGTAGGCAAGGTGTGTCGATACGACTTGAGTCTAGCCGCAGCCGGAACCCTTCCCGAGCCGCCGTCTGAGGCAGGCCCCACATTCGCCCGGAGGCGGACAGCGCCGTCGCGTCAGCCGGTGTCGTAGCGGGCCAGGGCGCGTGCGGCCGCGGCCGCCGCCTCCCGGGCCAGGTCGGGCGGCTCGACGGCGATCAGGTGCCTGCCTGTGGAGAGCACGAGGCCGACGAGCCAGGCCCGGTCGCGTCCGCGCACGGCAGCCGTCAGGGTGCCGTCAGAGTGCTCGGTGACGCTCTCGCAGGCCAGCTGGTCCACCAGCCACCGCCCGCCGGGCGCCAGGGTGAGGACGGCCGTGAGCCGCTCGTCGGGCCTGCCCGGCCGGCGGCGCCTGCGGTGAGGCGTTGCCGGCGTCTCCAGGCAGGCGGCCTCCAGTATCCGGTCCAGCCGGAAGGAGCGCTCCGCGCCCGCGCTCAGGCACCAGGCGCGCAGCATCAGGTACGTGCCGTCGGTCGTGAGCTCGAGCGGGTCGACCTCGCGCACCGACCGGGTGTCGGTGGCCGAGACGTAGGTCAGCCGCAGCCGCCGGCGCTCGGCCAGGGCGCGCCGCACGGCCTGGAGCGCCGGGGAGGGCGGGGCCGCCGGCGCGGGAGCCGGATCGGCCACCGCCCCGCCGCTGGTCGCGCCGCCGCCGATGGCCTCCGTGAGCGCGTCCCGGGCGCCCCGCACCGCGGCCGCGGAGGCGGGATCGCCCGCCAGGACGCGGCCGAGCACCCGCAGGGACAGGAGCAGGGCGATCGCCTCCTGGCGCGACAGGCGCACCGGCCGGTCGAGGCCGAGCGGCTGGGCCAGGCTCAGGCGGCCGGCCTCGAAGGCTGCGGCCGAGAAGTCGACGAGGTCCTCCGGCATGCCGCCGGGCAGTCCCGAGACCCACAGGGTCTCCACGTCCGCGCGGATCGCCTCGGGCGTCACGCCGAAGTGGGCGGCCGCCTCCTGGAAGGTCGCGCCGTCGTTGTCGGCGACCCAGGCGGGCAGGGCCAGGAGCCGGACGAGACGGTCGGTGGAGGCGCGTCGAGCCATGTCACCGGCCCTCCGGCGCGAGCGCCGCGGCCCCGGCCAGGTGGGCCACGACGTCGTCGCGCAGCCGCGCCGGGCCCACGACCACGACGGCGTCGGCCAGCGCCGCCAGCGAGCCCGCGAAGGCGAAGCGGTCGGCGTAGGGTACGGCGAGCACGTCCCACCCCTCCGGCACGTCGACGTCAGGGCCGGCGCAGTCGGCGAGCGCGGCCGCCCGGGACCGCAGCTGCAGGGCCCTGCCGGGGGCGACGGCGATGAGCGCCTCGTGGGACTCGGGCTCGCCGTCCTTCGGCGGCGCGAACGCGCCGGGCCCTGAGACCACCGAGACGCCGCCCGTGATCCGCGCCAGCCGGAAGGTCCGCGGAGCCCCGGCGCCGCGGTCCAGGGCGTCGAGGTACCAGGCGCCCTCGCTCATTCGCAGCCGGTGCGGCTCGACGGTGCGGGCGCGGGTCGTGCCCGAGGACGCCGAGACGTAGTCGAAGGAGACGAGGCGCCGCTCGTCCACGGCGGCGGCCAGCGGCGGCGGGATCTCGTCCCCGGCCAGGTCGGCGGTGAGCCCGACCAGCGCATCCGGGCAGGCGTCCTTGGCGACGACGGCGCGTATCTTGGTCAGCGCGTGGCGGGCGGTGGCGGTCAGCGCGCCCGAGCGCCAGGCCGAGGCCGCCAGGTCGACGGCCGCCGCCTCCCGGGCGCTCAGGGAGACCTCGGGCAGGGCGTAGTCGTCCTCGCTGATGGAGTAGCGGCTCTCCCCTTCCTGGACGGTGGTGGTGATCGTGATGCCGAGGTCGCGCAGCACCGTCTTGTCCCGCTCGAACATGCGCCGGGCGGTCGCGCCTCCGTGCCGGTCGTAACCGGCGACGGTGGCCACCACCTCGGCCGCCGTCATGCCGCGCACGGTGTTGCGCAGGGCCAGCAGCAGGTTGACCTGCCGCTCCTCGGCGGGGATCGTCTGGGCCGGCGTGCTTCTCACGGTCATAGCGTAGGCGCGGCCGCGTGCCCGTCCGGCCGTCGCCGGCGTCCGAGGCCCGGTACGGTGTCGTCCATGATGTGGCGTGACGGCACGGTCCTGGCACTGCGGCGCGGCTGGGGGGCGGCGGGCAGGCGGTGCGCCGAGCTGGACGTGAGCGTCTGCGGGGCGCCGGCGGGCGCGAGCGTCATGACGGCGGGCGGGGAGCTGCGCGCCGTCGCCTACGAGACCCTCACCGGGATTCCCGGCCCCGGTGAGCGGGTGCGCCTGGAGGTCTCCGCCCTCGACCGCGCCCTGGGCACCGGCGGGCACGCCATGGTGTGCGCACGGCTCGACGTCCTTCCCGAGGACTCGGCCCGCGCCGGGCACCTGGTCAAGGCCCGCTACATGCCCGACCAGGTCGTGGTGGCCGGGGCGGATGAGCAGGACACCGAGCACCACGGGCTGCTGTCCCGGCCCATTGACGAGCTCGCGCTCGACGGGACGCCGGTGGTGATCGCGGACCTGCACTCCAGCCTGCCGGCGATTCTCGCCGGCGCGCGCGCAACGGGTGGTGCGCGCCCACCGGTGCGCGCCGTCTACGTCATGACCGACGGCGGCGCCCTGCCCCTGCCCTACTCGCGCGCGGCGGCGGCCCTGCGGGAGGCGGGCTGGCTGGCGGCCACGGTGAGCGCCGGCCAGGCGTGGGGCGGCGACATCGAGGCCGTCTCGGTGCACAACGCCCTGCTCGCCGCCCGTCGCGTCCTGGGGGCCGACCTGATCGTCCTCACCCAGGGGCCCGGCAACCTGGGCACCGACACCCCGTGGGGGTTCTCCGGCGTGGCCTGCGGCGACGCCGTCAACG
>ERZ772827.206-NODE-206-length-33440-cov-6.253437_pt1 | contig 33440 bp, 26 predicted proteins | sample MGYA00580850_ERZ772827 | MGnify/ENA primary metagenome ERZ772827 (study PRJEB29015, sample SAMEA2737950) | human oral metagenome | biome: human oral; feature: human-associated habitat; material: dental | place: China | collected 2145 ... | reverse complement strand
TGGACTGGGCGGCCATCAAGGCCGCCGGCTACGAGACGGTGACCCCGGTCGTCGTGTCCAACGCCACCAAGTTCGGGGGCGTCTCGGAGACCTCCCCGACCGAGGTCAACCTGGGCGACGCCTTCTACTCCGTGGCCCCGGCCGAGGCTGCCGCCAAGGTCTGAGGCGACAGCTCTCCATCTATGGACATGTGGGGAGGCCTGCGATCTGTCAGGCCTCCCCACACCTGTGCCCGACGGCGGGACGGTACGGGCTTGCCTAGGCGGTGCGCCCCTCCAGGAGGGTAATGGGCAGCTCGGTGGCGCGGGTGGGCTTGGTGCGGACCTCCTGCCCGTCGGCGTAGGCGCGCACCTGCTCCAGGAGCTGGCTGACGGCCGCCCGGGCGATCTGGGCAATCGGCTGCTGGATGGTGGTCAGTCCCGGCAGCGCGCGGCGCACGGCGCTGGTGCCGTCAAAGCCCACCACCGCGAAGTCCTCCGGCACGCGCCTGCCGTGCTGGTAGGCCCACTCCAGGACGGCGGCGGCGGCGAGGTCGTCAGTGGCGAACACGGAGTCGATCTCCTGGGCGACGGCGTCGAGCTGGGAGCTGACCAGCCCGTAGCGCATGGAGTCCGGGGTGTGGAACTCCACCGTCAGGAGCACGGGCTGGATGCTGTGCTCGGCCAGGACCGCGCGGTAGCCGGCCTCACGCAGGTTGTGCGGCCCGGTGCGCGAGGTCAGGATCGCGGGTCGGGTGCGCCCGCGTGCCAGAAGGTGCTCGGTGGCCAGGCGCCCGCCCGCCAGGTTGTCGGCCCGGATATTGGGGATGGTGGGGGACAGGTCACGGTCGATCGTCACCAGGGGCATTCGCACCGTGTCGTAGTCCATCTGCATCTCGTTGTGGGCCCCGGAGATAATGCCGTCCACCCGCTGGGCGATGAGGAGGTCCAGGTACTCCCGCTCCCGGTCCACCCGTCCCATGGAGTTGCACAGCAGGGTGCGGTAGCCGGCCTCGGCCAGGGTGCTCTCAAGCCCGGCCACCAGCTCGCCGAAGAAGGGCAGGGACGTGGTGGGCATAATGACCCCGACGGTGTTGGTGGACATGCCGTGCAGCGCCCGCGCCACCTGGTTGGGCCGGTAGCCCAGCTCCTTAATGGCCGAGGCGACCCGGTCCCGGGTGTACTGGCTCAGGTAGCCGCGGTTGTTCAGCACCCGGGAGACGGTGGTCAGGGAGACGCCCGCACGCTCGGCGACGTCCGCGAGAGTGGGTTCACGGCGGGCCGGCATCGCATCTCCTTCGATCGTCTGATGACAGGGCTGAGCATACGCCTGCCAGCCCGGACGCCCCGCTCACCTGGGACCGGGGACCGGGTCGGCAGGCCCAGGGGACCGCGGCCGACCCGCGTCGCCGCCCTGGCCCCGAGCACCCGGTGGTCAGGTCCGGGCGCCGCGGCCAGGGCCTGCGGGGGAGTGGGCGCACCGGCCACTGTACGCCGGGGGAGGGGCGGGTGGGGAGTGTCCCCAGGAGCGGTGCCGCAGGTAGGAAGGACCTAAGGATCTTTGCGGGCCCGCACCCTTCTTGCTATGGTCATTGCTATCAGTCGCTCGTAGCAGACAAAGGTGTTCGCAGCCATGACACCCTCAGCCCACCCTGTCCCGGAGCCCAGTCGGCGCAGGGTCGCCCAGGGACTCGCCTGGTCCGTACCGACGATCGCCCTGGCGGCGGCGGCCCCGGCCATGGCCGTCAGCTACACCGAGCGCATAACCGACGTCTCCTTCCAGCCGGGGACCGGGATGGAGGCCAGGCGCCTGGGCAGCGGCGTGATCCGGCGGCCGTGGGTGGGAGGGGTCGACAGGTGGACCTGGATGGCCACCGACAACTCCACCTACGTGGACACCCCGGTTTACGCGGGACAGCCCAGGCTCAGCAGCTGGGGCTGGCTGCTGCGCTACCACGACGCCGACGCCTGGGGCAGGCCCGAGACCCCGGGGATCAAGAACCCCCTGGTCCTGACCGACCCGGCGGGCGGGAGCGTCTCACCCAGCCTGCCCGGACCCTACCTCGCCTTCACCGGGGACCCCAAGGGGAGCGGGGCCACGTCACGGACCACGCTCATGTCCCAGACGCAGAAGCTGGGTGCGGGGTGCACCTACACCTTCCAGGCGGAGGTGTGGACCGGCTACACCGAGCAGCGCAACCTGCGGCTGACGGTCGGGTTTGTCCCGGCCTCGCTCAGGCCGGCGCGCTACTCCGACGCCCCCCTGAGCGCGGGGTCCTGGCTCGGCTCGACCGCCGAGGCCCTGACCGCGCACGGCAGCGCGCCGACCACGTCCACGCTCGTGGCGCAGTACACGCCCGCGGCCAACGAGGAGGTCCTCGTCCTCATGGTGGTCCAGGCCGCCACCGACGCCGACGTCGCCGAGGCCGGGGCCACCGAGAGGCACGTCAACCCGGTCGTCGTGGCCAGCCCCAGGCTGACCAGCAGCTGCTCCTAGCGGGGGCTCCCGGGGACCGGGCGCCTCTCCTGGACGAGCTCCGCTGTCCCAACCGGCCCCGTCCGCTGCTCCCTAGCGGGGGCTCGCTCCGGCACCGGCGTAGGGCCACCCGCACCGCTGCTCCTGGAGGTGGGGGCCGCCGTGTCTTCAGCTCACACTCCGGACCACCCACGAGCTGCTCCTGGGTAGGGCTCGCCCGGGGGTGCTTATGTCATTTTCGACCCCTCCGTGGCGCGGCCGGGGTAGGCGGGGCGGTGCCCAGGGCGTCTTGCTGTCAGCGGCCCTGTCAGCGCCGCGGGCGCGGTGGCGTGGTGCCGTCGTCGCGGGACCGCGATCTCAGGGCCGCTGTGAGAACGTCGCCGCGCCGATCCTGGGCCGTCCTGTCGGATGGGCGCCCGCTGTCAGCGGTGTCGCGCCGGCGCCCGGCCGGTCCCGGGCGTCCTTGCGCCGTGCCGTACTCCGCCGTATTTCCCTGTATTTCCGCGGTCGCAGGGACGTGGCGGCCAGGTGGGCGACGCCTTTGCGCACCAGTCGGGCACCGGTTCTTACGAGCGTCCGGGCGGCAATTGGGGGACCGGTTCCTCTTTTGCGGGGACTATATAGGATCCGATTTCCTGCGCACCCCAGGCAGGAGCGTCCTCGCAGGTCAGAGGCACTTTGAGGGAGGAGGAGGCGAGGGTTGCGCCTCCTCCGACAGAATGACATAATGTCCATTATCGGCGATAGTGATATGTGGGCGTGAACACTCCGGACCCCTCCTGTGTACTTGTCCTTCTTTCCTCTTCCGCCCTAGGTGGCGCACGCTTCGGGACCCGCCTACGAGAACAGCATGCGTTCTCGTAGACGGGCGCCTGCCCGGGCGGGATCCGGGGCCGCCCCGGGTGAAGACGGAGCTGACAAGGCAGCCAGGCCCACTCCCGCGGACCGTGGGTGCCGGTGGTGTCCGCGCCGCACCGGCCCTGGCACAGGCAGGCCGGGGACCCGCAGCCGTCTATCGGGCGGGAGCAGGCCGCCAGGCACAGGCCAGCACCTTGCCGGGGATCTTGCCGGGGCCGCGTCGAGCACCTCGGAGCCCTCCCGCTCCCGTGGCAGGAGGGGCCGTCTAGCAGCAGCCGTCTCCCGGCCTGGCAGGATCGGGCACGCTCCTATCAGGACGAGCGTCTGCGCAAGGCCAGCCCCTGGCGCCAGTGCGCAAGCCTCCCCGGGTGCACGGTCCGGGGACGGTAGGTAGCGCCTTGGATGCGTGTTCGCCTGGCTGGGCAGCTGCACGGCCCGAGGACACCAACCCGGGTGCTCGGTAGCCCTGCGACGTCGGTCTGCGGCCGCGGCTGGCCCGGGTGGCCTCGGGGAAACCCTCTGGTGGGGCTGACAGGACCGTCCCCGTCCGGGATAATGGTGGCATGAAGCACATTATCTGGGACATGGGTGGCACCCTCATTGACACCTACCCGGGGGTCGTGGCCGCCCTGTGCCGGGCCGCCTACGGGGACACCGCCCCCGAGCACCTGCGGTACACGGGCTCCCTGACGCACGTCTCGACCGCCCACGCCGTGACGACCCTGTCCGCCGCCCGCGGCGTCGCGCCTAAGGACCTGGAGCAGGCCCTGGAGGATCTCAAGACGCGGTGGCGCACCCGCCCCGCCCCTGTTATGGACGGCGCCCGCGAGCTCATGGCCCGCGTGTGGGAGAAGGGCGGGCTCAATATGGTGGCCACCCACCGGGACCGGGCCAGCGCCACCATGCTGGTCACCGTGCTCGGGCTCGACCTGGACGACATGGTCTGCGCACCCGACGGGCTGGCACGCAAGCCCAGCCCGGAGATGAACCTCCTGCTGGCCCGGCGCCACGACCTGGACCCCGCCAGCGTGCTGTGCGTGGGCGACCGCGTCATTGACGCCAACGCCGCGGCGGCGGCGGGCATGCCGGCAGCGCTGCTGGTGCGCCCCGGCACGGTCCTGGCCCTGGACAGGGTGGAGCAGGACCTGAACGTGGTCGCCGACCTGCGCGACCTCATCCCCTGCTTCTGACCCAGCGCGCCCGCGTGGGCCGGGCCCATTCGGAGGCGTGCGGTGGATACGGGCTGGCTTGAGTGGCGTCCGCGCGGGCGCCGGGCACACGTCTGCCTGCGCTCGGGGGGGGAGTCCCCTCCCCCATCCCACCCTGCCGCGCGGTCAGTTGCACATTCATCCAAGGACCGCTGACCGGCCAGTGGCATGATTCCAACGTTTTGTGCCTCCAGGAGGGTGCTGAAACCGGGATGAATGTGCAACGCAGGCGCCGTTGCACATTCATCCCGGTTCCCGCCCCCGCTCCACCGCACGGATCCGCGTGGTTGCAACGTTTTATGTTCGGGCATTGTAAAAAGAATGTGCAGCCCCGGGTCCTCACCCCTTGCTGGCCGGGTAGGCTTGCCTCCACCACTTTAAGGAGGTCCCGTGACCACCAGTCCACTTAGCCGCCGACCTGTACGCACCCTGCCAGCGCGACTGCCGGTGGCCCTCCAGCCCGAGGAGCCCGCGGTGACCACCTGGGACGTCACCACTCTGCCTACCCTCATCAGGCACCTGCTCGACCTGGTCGGCCCACTTGACGACCTTCCTTATCCTGCGGTCTTTGCCGTCGACGGGCGCGGAGGAGCAGGCAAGACCACCCTCACCAGAGCGATCACGGCCCTCTACCCCAGTGCTCAGGTCCTGTGCATTGACGACCTGGCCTGGAACGAGCCCTTCTACCAGTGGGACTACCTGCTTGTGGCCGCACTTACCGAGCTGCGTCAGACCGGTGTCCTCGACCTTGTGCCCCCGGCCTGGCAGGCCCACCACGTGGAGGGGTCGATCAATATCGCTTCCTGTCCGCTGGTCATCGTGGAGGGCAGCGGGGCGGGTATGCGCGCCGTCAACGGCCTGATCGACGCCCACGTGTGGGTCCAGACCGATGACGACGTCGCCGAGCAGCGCAGGATCAGGCGCGACATCGCCGAGGGCGTGAATGGTGACGCCCAGGACTCGGCGCGTTTCTGGCACCAGTGGATGGCGGCTGAGCGAGCCTTCTTCGCCGTGGACCGTCCCTGGGAGCGTGCCGACGTCATTGTCGCGGGACAGGACCCCCAGGGCCTGGCCGATCGCGAGGTCGCCTGGGTCCGCGGGCCTCTCGGCCCTGCCGGACCGGCTGGCCCCAGGCCTGGCACGACGGGTGAATGACCCGGCGGTCCCGCGCGTCCCAGTTGTTCTCTGCTCAGCCGCCCCTCCCCCGCCTGAGACCAGCTCAACCAGTGCGAGCCCGAGGACGCCCCTTGACTCCCTGACGTCTCCGGCTGACGATACCGCCTTTTTACCGGACAGCTCGACGACGGGGTCCCTCATACGCAATAGCGTGAACGGAACAGGGACTCATTGTGCGGGGCGTCCTTTGGTCCCGCTGGTGCGGGTAGGGACGGAATGCTCCTAACTTCCCTCTCAGGCCTCTGGAGTGCCTGGAAGAAGAGGAATGAGCCCCGGTATGAGAATAATCAATGTTCTTATCTGTCTCACCCGGAAAGCCGGTCGGTCTTGTACGCGGAGCGATCGTCATTATGTGGGGCCTATAGGTGCGTTAAGACCCGAAGGGCGTTCTCGTCTGCGTCGTTGCCTGCCGGTCAGGGATCACCCCGCACCGCAGGGCTCCCTGGCTTCTTCCTGCGCGAATCTGGATAGGTTTATGCGGTGCCCTGTGTAGTCTGTCGCCTGTCTGCTGACCCGGTTTCGTGCGCGTGTCGCAATCTGAGGATCAGAACGAGGGCCACCCTTGACCGCGTCAGAGCCCAGGCTCCTGACCTGCGTGGACATTGGGTGCACAAAAAGTGCTGGGCGGGGTGGGGTCGGCTCTGATCCTCAGATTGCGACAGAACCGTCCGCCCACCACCGCCGTGGCCGCGCATACTCTCCCCTCCTCACCCCGGGGAAGGCCCCGGACCAGGTGGCGACGCGGCCTGCCACCCACACCCCAGCACTCACACCCCAGGACAGGACCTGCGACAGACCCCTGACTGCGCCCACCGGGGCCTCGCTCCGGGCGACCGGACCATGATCGCCGTCATCGGGGCGGGCACCCCGCCTGCCCGCCTGCACGAGCGCCGGGGCTCCACCGTGGTCGGCACGATCCCACCGACGGGCGAGAGACGGCGACGGGCTACCGCCCGCCCTCCCGCCCGGGGCGCCGGGCGACGACCTCAAAGCGCGTGCACACCACGAGCGTGTCGTCGTCGACGTCGGGGGGCACGGTGCCGCGCACGGTGAACCACCCCCGGTAGTCGGGCCCCGTCCAGAAGCGCTCATGGGCCGCACGCCACCCGACCAGATCCGTGTACCCCTCCCCCTCGGCTACGGCGTGCTCCAGGGTGACCTCGCCCAGGCGGACGACGTCGACAGCCACGTCCTCGGTGACGCACACGGGCGTCCCGGCGGAGTCGACGACGAGCTCGCGGCGGCCGGGGACCGGCAGGGGCTCGGAGCCCGCCTCGTACTCGGCCAGCAGCGCCGTCGTCGTGCGCTTGCCGCCTGCCAGGACCGCCGCCACCAGCTGGTCGCGCGACGGCCCTGGGAAGGCGTACTCCCCCACGTCGAGCAGCTCCCAGCCCGCTGGCAGCCAGCCCGCGCCACGGCTGGCGCCGAAGGAGCGGAACAACACCAGCTGGGCGTCGTAGAAGTCCCGGCTCAGGCCGAGGCGTTCCATGCCGATGCGCTCGGCCACGCGCTGCGAGGCGAGGTTCTCCGGGTCGGTGACGGCCACGACCTGCTCAACCCCGGCGGCGTGCACGGCGTCCAGGACGGCCCGCGCCGCCTCGGTGACGTAGCCGTGCCCGCAGTGCTCGGCCACTTGCCGCCAGCCGATCTCCAGCACCCTGGCCTCTGCCCCGTCCGAGGACGGAATCGGCTTGACCAGGATGAGCCCGACGGCGGTCCCCGGCGCCGTCCGCCTACCAGGACCGCCTCCGTCGCGCAGCTCAATGAGGCTGAAGCCCTGGACGGGATGATCCACCAGGCTCATAAAGCGCCCCAGGCGCTTGCGTGCCGTCGCCTCGTCGGGGGTGGTGGCCGACGGGATGAAGCGGACCAGATCCGGGTTGGCGTGCAGACGGCGCACGAACTCGAGGTCACCGGGCGCAAAGGCACGCAGCCGCAGCCGCTCAGTGGTTAGAGGGATCACACGCGAGTACTATACAGCAGGCTCCTGCGCAGGTTCCTCCATCCCGGCCCGACACCCAGCCGGAAAGTGGTGCCACTCCCCCGGGGCCTGTTCACGCTCGGCCATAAGTGAAGGATGTACCTGTGGGCACGGGGCCAGGGTGGCCGTGGGTTGCGTTCTCAGCAGCCGCAACGGCCACACTCCCCCACCAGCGCGGAGCCTAACCCCCGCGTGTGCGGGGATGATCCGGCGGCGGCGTCGGCGGGCTGGGCATCGGCCAGCTAACCCCCGCCAGCGCGGGGCGGGGTCTCCAAGCTCGGGTCGGGCAGGATCAGCGTGGCCGGGCGCCCAACAACCAGGGCCGGGGCCGGTGAGCAATGCGTGCCAGTTCAGGACACCCGCGCGCCTGGGCCGCTGGGGGCGCGCCCGGCGGGCAGTCCGCGCGCCAGCGCCAGGACGCGGTCGGTGACCTCGCACTGGGTGCGTACCGAGGCGCGCCAGGAGGGCACCTGCAGCGAGTGGTTAGCACCGGGGACCGCCCAGACCTGCACGCCTGCCGCCACCGGGGTGAGGGCGGGGCCGCCGTCCCAGTGGGGGTCGTCCGTCCCGCCGACGACGAGGCCGGGAGCCGGGTAGGTCTCAATGGCCCGCCTGACCCGGGCGTCGTCAAGCAGGGGCGTGAGCCACACCCCGGCCACTTCGTGACGGCCCGCCCACGGGGCCAGGCGGGTCCCCAGGGACTTGGCCACCAGGAGCAGGGGGACGTCAGCCCGCTTGAGAGGCGCCCCCAGCGCGCGGGACAGGGCGGCCTCGGCGAGGGCCTCGAGCGCGGCGGGGTCAGTAGGCGGCGTGCCCCACTCCAGGACCGCCACCGCCCAACCATCCTCCACGAGCGCGGTGGACGGCCAGAACAGCAGCGGCATGGTGGCCGGGTAGCCCCGGCCCGGGACGACCAGGCACAGACCCGCCAGCTCGTCGGGCACCGGGCCCGGCCAGCGGCGCAGGCGGACCCCGTCGGCAAGGTAGACCCCGTCGGCCAGGCGGGCCGCCGTCACCTGGACCCGCCCGGGGGCCGGAGGGTCTCGGGGCGGCCGCGGTCGGCGTCGGCCAGGACCGTACCTCCGGGCCCAGACGTGGCACCCGGCGCAAACCGGGTGCACGTGGGGCGCCCTCGGGGTGCTCCCGGCCCGGGAGGCATCAGTCGCCCAGGGCAGTGCCCACGGAGCGGGCCGCCTGGATCCACTCGTGGTCGCGGGGCACGTACTTGACCTTGCCGGCGACCTCCTTGAGGGGCACGAGCTCGGTGCCGTTACCGCGGTCACCCACCATGACCCCGAAGCTGCCGTCCGCGATGGCGTCGGCGCCGGCCACTCCCAGGCGCGTGCCCAGGAGCCGGTCGGCCCCGCAGGGGGTGCCGCCGCGCTGGACGTAGCCGAGGATCGACACGCGCGCCTCCAGGCCGGTGGCCGCCTCCAGCTGCTCGGCCAGGGTGAAGGTGTTGGCACGGTGCGAGGCCTCCAGGCGCTTGACACCGCGCTTGGCCGCGGCCTTGGCCTCCGGGGAGGAGGCGTCCTTGACCAGGGCCTCGGCGTGGGTGATCTCCTCGCGGTCGACCACGCTCAGCGCGCCCTCAGCCACGGCCACCACGGAGAAGGTGGAGCCGCGTGAGCGGCGCTGCTCGATCCGCTCGGCGATCGCCTCCACCGAGTAGGGGATCTCCGGCAGGAGGATGACGTCGGCCCCTCCGGCGATGCCCGCGCCCAGCGCCAGCCAGCCGGCACGGTGCCCCATGATCTCGGTGAGGATGATCCGGTGGTGGGAGTGGGCCGTGGAGTGCAGGCGGTCCACCGCCTCGGTGGCGATCTCCAGGGCGGTGGCGAAGCCGAAGGACGTGTCCGTCTCGACGATGTCGTTGTCAATGGTCTTGGGCAGGTGCACGACGTTGAGACCGGCGTCCATGAGGCGCTTGGCGTTCTTGGCGGTGCCGCCGCCGCCCAGGCAGACCAGGGCGTCCAGCTCGTTCTTCTCGTAGTTCTCCACGATGGTGGGGATCATGTCGCGGGCCTGGCCGTCGACCACCATACGGTGGACCTTGTCCCGGCTGGTGCCCAGCATGGTGCCGCCGGTGGTCAGGATGCCGGACAGGGCCGCGCCGTCCAGCACGGTGAAGCGGTTCTCCGCCAGGCCCCGCATACCGTCCCGGAAGCCGATGAGGCTCCAGCCGTGGTCCTGGATCGCGGCCTTGCCGAATCCGCGGATCGCCGCGTTGAGTCCAGGGGCGTCGCCGCCCGCGGTCAGGATGCCGATGCGTTTGGTTGCCATAGCACCTAGGATAGAGGTCACAGGCCCGCCAGGGGGCGTGGTGGGACAAACCGGGTGCACCCTCTTGTGCCGTTCCTGGTGCCGGACCGACGACGGTGGGCTCGGGCCCGGTGCGGACGGTACAATGGTGCGTCGCTGCGCGGGCGCGGGAACAGTCCCGGGCGTCGCAGTGTTGCAACTACCGGCCAGGGGGCCGACGAGAGCCACGAGGGAAGGCACAGCATGGCAGACCGCGCGCTACGGGGGATGACGATCGGCGCCAAGTCGATGGAGTCTGAGGAGGGCGTCGAGTTCGCTGAGCGGATCACTGTCACCTACGAGTGCCCGCTGGGGCACACGACCACCATTCCCATGGCCAAGGAGGCGGAGGTCCCACCCACCTGGGAGTGCCCCGAGTGCGGGCAGGCGGCGGCCCGCCGCGGCGAGTCCGAGGAGCCTGAGGGCGACGAGCCCAAGAAGGCGCCGCGCACCCACTGGGACATGCTCCTGGAGCGACGCAGCGTCGACGAGCTCAAGGTCCTGCTGGAGGAGCGCCTGACCATGCTGCGCAGCGGGGAGATCTACCGGGAACGCTTCTGAGCCCTGACGCCGTCTTGACGCCGCGGCCCGGGCCAGCCGATCGCGCCTGCCAGCTGCCGGAGATCCGCCGCTGGCCCGACGCCGGGGCCAGGGCCGGGGCCGGGGCTGGCCTGCCTTAAAGTCGCGGCGGTCGGAGTCGGAGGGCGGCGGCCCGGCACACCGCAGGTCAGGGGCTGACCGCCCGGCGGCCCGGTAAGGGCCCGGCAGGCTGCGCGCTGGCGCGGGGTCGACCTGTACCCGTTCTCACGGGCAATAAGTACCGTTCTCGCGACGAACAAGTACCGTTCTCGCGACGAATAAGTACCGTTCTCACGCTCGGGTGGGGCGGCTGGCCCCGGCGGAGACGGCGCCCGCCCGGACCAGGACAGCACCTGCCCGGACCGGGAGAGCGCCTGCCAGGGTCGGAACCGCACCTGCCAGGACCAGGATAGTGGCGGCGGCCAGGACGACCCGTGCGGGCCAGGGCCCCAGGCGGTCGGCCACGCTCAGCCCCCGGCGCAGGGGCACGTCGGCCACCAGGTACGCACGGGTGTAGGGCCGGGCCTCCTGGGTGACCACGCCCCGGGGGCTAATGACCGCGGTGACCCCCACGGTCGAGACCTGGACCACGGCCCGGCCGTGCGTCACCGCCTGGACCCGGCCCTGGGCCAGCTGCTGGGCGGCCTCGCTGGAGCCTACGAAGGAGGCGTTGTTCGTAGGGACCACAATGACCTCCCCGCCCTGGCGCACGCCCGCGCGCAGCACGTCGTCGTAGGCCACCTCGAAGCAGATCCCCACGGCCAGGGGCACGTCACGGCCGTCACGGGTGCGGACGGTGAGCGTGTGGCCCCCGCTGCCGGGCAGCAGGTCCGAGCCGATCCGGTCCACCTGCCCGCTGACCGCTCGAATGAGGCGGCGCAGCGGGACGAACTCGCCGAAGGCCACCGGCCGGTGCTTGGTGTAGACCTGGCCCGCCCCGCTGCCCGGGGTCCACACCACCATGTCGTTGTAGCGGACCCGCCCCGTCACCCCGCTCATCCCCTCCGGGCGGTCGGCGAAGGCGATGGCGCCCACCAGGACCGGGACCCCGACGGCCTGGGCGGCGCGCTCCACCAGGACGGCGGTGACCCGGTCCTGGCGCGGGTCGCGGTCGGCGGCGTTCTCGGGCCAGATGACCAGGTCCACCCCGGTGGCGGAGCCGCTGGCGGCGAGCTCGACGGTGGCCAGGACGTGGTTGCGGGTGACCTCCAGGGCCCGTGAGTAGGCGTCCTCGGCGTCCCCGGCCACATTGCCCTGGACGGCGGCGACGCGGATCGTGCCGTCCTCGGCCCGCTCCGGCAGGCCCACGAGCGCCGGGGAGACGGTCAGGGCGCAAGCGGCGGTCGCGCAGACCAGCGTCATGGCACGCCGCCCGTCGCGCAGCGCCCGGATCCCCTCCGCCAGCACCGCGCCCGTGAGGGCCACCAGGAGCCCCAGCCCCGTGCTCCCGGCCAGGGACGCCAGCGGGAGGACGGGCGCGTCGGCCATGGCGAAGGCCAGTCGCCCGAAGGGAAGACCTCCCCAGGGCCAGGAGGAGCGCACCTCCTCCACGGCCACCCACAGGACCGGGAAGCACACGGCCCGGGCGGCCGGTCCCCGCCACCGGGCACCAGGACCGGGGACGAGACGCTGTGCCACCGCCCAGGCCCCGCCCAGGGCCGCCAGGTAGAGGGACTCCACCACGGTCACCGCCAGCCAGCCCACGACGTTGCCCATGGACACGGCGGTGAAGTGCAGCAGCGGGGTGAAGAACCCGAGCCCGTGGGCCAGCCCCAGCACCACGCCCGCGCGCACCCGGCGTCCGTACAGCACGGTCACCAGCCCCGCCACCCCCAGGGGGGCGGCCCACCACCAGGACAACGGCGCGAAGGCCGCGTCCAGGAGCAGGCCGCTGCCGACCGCCGCCAGGAGCAGGCCGAGCCGGTGGCGGACGGCGGCCGCCCGCCACGCGGCCGGTCGGCTCACAGGGCCGACCACGCCAGGACCCCCCGGTTGACCGCGCTGCTGGCCTGGGCAGCGCCCTGGGCCAGGACGGCCAGGGCGGTGTCCCTGTCCGAGAGGGCGGGTTCCAGGGCCGAGATCTGCCCCAGGACGTCAAGCAGCTGCTTGCACCAGCGCACGAAGTCCCCGGCCGTCAGGTCGCTGTCCTCCAGGACCTGGGCCAGGTGGGCCCCCTGCGCCCAGGTCAGGACCGCCCCGGCCAGGGCGGGCTCGGCACCCGAGGAGGACTCGATCTGCGCCAGGGACTCCAGGTCGTGGATCCTGCGTGACAGGTCCAGCTCGGCGCGCAGGACCTCCCCCAGGCGCGAACCCGGGGACACGGCCGGGCCCACGGAGCGCACGGCTGCGCGCGGCTCGTAGACGCAGGCGCTCACGGCGCCCGCCAGCTCGGCCGGTCCCAGGTCCTCCCACAGCCCCTCCCGCAGGCACTGGGCGATGAGCAGGTCCCGCTCGGCGTAGACCCGCGACAGGACCCGCCCGGCCGCGGTGACCCGCAGCTCACGTTCAGGGTGCCCCCGGTCCACGGGCTCCAGGTAGCCCAGGGCGGTCAGGACCTCGCAGACGGCCTCGAAGAGCCGGGCGATGGTGCCCGTGCGCGCCTGGATACGCTCCTGGAGCCGTTCGGAGGTGACCAGGGCCTTGGCCCACCTGCGGCCGACGCGGGCGTGCTCCTCCCTGTCCGGGCAGGCGTGGCAGGGGTGGTTGCGCAGCTCGTGGCACAGCGCCTGAACCTGGCCCACGTCGGTGCCGGTCCCGTCGTCCGTCTGCCCCCCTGCCCGGGTGCGCCGTCGACGGCGCCCGTCCTGGGCCAGGTCGCCTGAGCGGATGGCGTCCACCAGGCGGCGCACCAGACGGTCCCGCTGACGGGGGCGACGGGGGTCCACGGTGTCGGCCACCGTGAGGGCCCCGACCCTCACGACGCCGTTGGGCGCGGTGTCCGGGGTGAGGGTCACCAGGCGGGAGTCCTCCCCCAGGACCTCCAGGAGGGGGACCCCGGCCTGGTCGGTGCCGGTGCCCAGGACCACGCCGTGGCGGCGGCGTCGGCCCCGGGGGTAGACCACGACGTCACCGCGGCGCAGGGACTCCATGGAGTGACGTGCGTTACTGCGACGCCCTTCCCGGTTGGCGCGGGCCAGCTCGGCCTGCACCTCCCCCAGGCGCTGGCGCAGCATGGCGTACTCCCGGAAGTCCCCGTGGCTGCACTCCATCTGCCTCTCCAGGGCGGCCAGCCCCTGGCGGGCCCGGCGCGCCTGGGCGGCGAGCTCGACCACGCCCCGGTCGGCCTGGAACTGGGCGAAGGAGGACTCCAGGACCTCCCGGGCCCGGGCCCGGGAGGTGCGTCCCAGGAGGTTGACGGCCATGTTGTAGGTGGGCCGGAAGGCCGAGACCAGGGGGTAGGTGCGCCTGGAGGCCAGGGAGGCCACGACCTGGGGCTCCACCTGGTCGGCGGCCAGGACGACGGCGTGCCCCTGGGTGTCGATCCCCCGGCGTCCCGCCCGCCCGGTGAGCTGGGTGTACTCCCCCGGGGTGAGCTGGACGTGCCCGGAGCCGTTCCACTTGCGCAGGGACTCCAGGACCACCGTGCGTGCCGGCATGTTAATGCCCAGGGCCAGGGTCTCGGTGGCGTAGACGACCTTGACCAGCCCGGCGCTGAAGAGCTCCTCGACCGTCTCCTTGAACACCGGCAGGAGCCCGGCGTGGTGGGCAGCCACGCCCCGCTGGAGGGCGTGCGCCCAGGAGTGGAAGCCCAGGACGGCCAGGTCGCCCTCGGGTACCGCGGCGGTGCGCCGCTCAATGACCTCCTCGATCTGCCGGGCCTGGGCCCTGGTGGTCAGGTCCGCTCCCCCGGCCACCACCTGGCGGACGGCCTGCTCGCACCCGTTGCGCGAGAAGACGAAGACGATGGCCGGCAGCAGGTGGGCCTGGTCCAGGACGCTAATGACGGTGGCGCGCGAGGGGGGACGGAGCCGGGCCGCCCGGGCGCCGGCCGGGGCGGGCCACGTGGTCCGGCGGCCACGCCTCCAGGTCTGGGACCGGGCCGTCTGCTCACTGGCGGCGGCTCGGCGGGCGTTCTTGACGGCCCTGACCAGGTCGGGGTCGAGCGGCGGGGTGCCCGTGTCCGTGTCGGGTGATCCGGTGGGCCCGGCCGGCTCCGCGGCGTAGAGGTCCATGAGGCGGCGGCCCACCATTATGTGCTGGGTCAGGGGGACGGGACGGTGCTCGGAGACGACCACGGCCGTGGTGCCGCGCACCTGGCCCAGCCAGTCGCCGAACTCCTCGGCGTTGGACACGGTGGCGGACAGGGAGACCACCTGGACGGCGGGGTCCAGGTGGATAATGACCTCCTCCCACACGGGGCCGCGGAAGCGGTCGGCCAGGTAGTGGACCTCGTCCATGACCACGAAGCCGAGCCCCTCCAGGCTGCGTGAGCCCGAGTAGAGCATATTACGCAGCACCTCGGTGGTCATGACCACGACCTGGGCGTGGGGGTTGACGGAGGTGTCGCCGGTCAGCAGGCCCACGGCCTCCTGCCCGTAGCGGGCCGCGAGGTCGAGGTACTTCTGGTTGGACAGGGCCTTGATGGGGGTGGTGTAGAAGGTCTTGAGCCCCCTGACCAGCCCCAGGTGGACGGCGAACTCCCCCACGATCGTCTTGCCCGCGCCGGTGGGGGCGGCCACGAGCACGCCCTCACCGCGCTCCAGGGCCTGGCAGCCCTGGACCTGGAAGTCGTCGAAGGGGAAGTCGTAGCTGGTGGCAAAGCGTGACAGCTCACTGTTGGCGGCGGCCTGACGACGGCGTGCGGCGGCGTAGCGCTCTGCGGCTGACGGCATAGGGGCAAGACTACCCGTGACGGTGCGCCCGGGCACCAGGGGCCCGTCTCACCGGGCCCGCTCAGGCGGGCAGCAGGAGGCCTACCGCCTGCGGTACCGCCTCCAGGTGCAGGGGCAGACTGGCCAGGCGCTCACCGTCGGCGTAGGGGTGGGGCGGGTCACGCAGCCAGCCGCCGGCGCCGTCGTCCGGCCAGGGCTCGATGGTCAGGCTCCGGCTGCGCTCCACGTGGACCCCCGGGCGGCCCACGTGGGTCCCCGCGAAGACCCGGCGGAGGAGGGCCAGGACGCTCAGGCGCCCGCAGGGGTCCAGCCGGACGACCTCCAGGAGGCCGTCGGTGGGGTCGGCCTGGGGCGCCAGGTCCATGCCGCCGCCGATGTACCGGGTGTTGGCGGCGCTGACCAGCAGGGCCGCCCCGGTCCAGGTGCCGGAGTCGGTGGTGAGCCGGTAGCCGTAGGGCGCCAGCCGGACGATCTCCTCCAGGGCGGCCACGGTGTAGCGGCTCTCCCCTGAGGGCCAGGGCAGGGTGTTGGCGCGGGCGTTGACGGCCGCCTCGATACCGGCCCCCACGGTGGCCATGGACCACTGGTGGCACGCCTGCACCGGGGTGCCGTCGGGGCGGGCGGCGTGGATGGCGTCCACCGCCAGGACGCGCCCGGTGCCGGCCAGGGCGTGGTTGACAATGGACACGCTGGCGCCCACGTCGCCGACCGGCAGCCCGAAGTGGCGGGCGATATCGTTGCCGGTGCCCACGGCCACCACGCCCAGGGGCACGCCGGTGCGGGCGACGACGCCCAGGCCCAGGTGGATCATGCCGTCGCCGCCCACCACGACCAGGGCGTCGGGCCGGTGGCCGATGTCGGTAAGGAGCGCGACGGCCCTGCGGCGGGTGGCCTCGTAGCCGGTGGAGGTGGCCACCAGCACCTCGTGGCCCGCGTCCTCCAGGGCGGCCACAGCGGCGTCGGCCGCACCGCTGTGGCGGCCGTGCCGGGAGGTGGGGTTGCTCAGCAGGATGATACGCATGGTGGGGCGGGTGTCTCGTACTGGTCCGCTCAGCCCTGCGGCTGGGAGGGCGGGGTGAGGGCGGCGGGGCCCTCGGAGCTCAGGGCGGCGTCGAGCTCGGCCTCGAAGGCGGCGCGTTTCCTGTCCACGCGCTTGTCGTGGCGGATGGCGATAAAGCAGGCCAGGAAGTACAGGCCGGTGACGGGCACGGCCATAAAGATCATGGACCAGGGGTCGGGGAGCGGGTTGGCGAACGCCATAAAGGTGAAGATGATGACCACGGCCCAGCGCCAGCCCTTGATCATGGTGGTGCCGCGCATGAGGCCCAGGCTGTTGAGCGCCACCAGCAGCTCGGGCAGCAGGAAGGCCGCGCCGAAGACCAGGACCAGTCTCATAATGAAGGACAGGTAGAGACTGGCCTGGATGAACCCGGTTCCTACACCCGTGGGGATGAAGTTCGTCAGGATGACCACCGCGTGGGGCATGACCCACATGCCCAGCGCCGCCCCGGCGGTGAACAGGACCACCCCGACGGTCCCGTAGGCCCAGGCGTAGCGCTTCTCCTTGCGGGTCATGCCCGGACCCACGTAGGCCCAGAACTGGAACACCCACAGGGGCGAGGACATAATGACGCCCAGCCAGATCGACACGCGCAGCTTCATGTCAAAGGAGGACAGGATGGTGTCGAAGTTAATGGACAGGTGGGCGCCCCTGGCGTTGGCCTCGGTAATGGGGGTGGTAATGAGGGCGAAGACCGGGTCGTAGAGCATGTAGCCCACCACCGACATGACCAGGACGCCGACGGCGGAGACAAGAAGACGGTTACGCAGCTCGCGCAGGTGGTCTCCGATGGACATGCGCGCCTCGGGGTTCTCCTTGCGGCGCACCTTCGAGACCCTGGGCAGTCTGGGCATCGGTGTCTCCCTCTCGCGTTTCGGTCAGCCAGGCGGCGCCCGGGCTACGGGGGCGCCGGGCGTAGGGCCGCCGGGGCCTTACTTCTGGGTCTCGGTGGGCTGCTGGGGGGCGGCCTGACCGGTCTGCGTGGGCTGGGTGTAGTAGGTGCCCTCAGCCGGCTGCTGGATCTGGGCCGGGGCCTGCTGGCCGGAGGCGGCCGTGGTGTCCTCGTCGCGCAGCTCCTTGATCTCCTTCTTGAAGACCTTCATCGACTGGCCCAGGCTGCTGGCGATCTGCGGGAGCTTGGTGCTGCCGAAGACCAGGATGAGGACGATGAGCAGGACGATAATGTGGGTCGGCGTGAACTTCATGGCTCGACATCCTAGTGATCTCGTGGTGGTCCGGGTAGTCGTGAGTCTAACGTCCCCGCGGACCCGTCTCGTCACGCCCAACGTCCTGTTCCACCACAGGCGTAGGTGCGAGATCCTGGTAAACGGCCTGGTCAGCGGCCAGTGCGGCCCTGGCCCGCCGGACTGTGACATGAGCCAGGTCAAAGGGCTGGACGTCCAGGAGGTGACGTCCGGCGGACAGGACGAGACCGACCAGCCACTCCTCGTCACGCCCCTCCACCACCGCCGTAATGGTGCCGTCGGGGTTCGTGGTGGTCCGCAGGGTCGGGACCTGCTCGGTCAGCCAGCGCCCGGTGGGGCGCAGGTGCAGCGTGGCCGTGGGCCTGGCCCCGGCGGGGCGACGTCGTAGGCGGTGGGAGCGGGAGCGCTCCCCCAGGACCCTGGCCGCCAGGACCCGGTCCAGGCGGAAGCTGCGCTCCGCCCCGCTGTCCAGGCACCAGGCCCGCAGGGTGAGGTGGGATCCGTTACTGACCAGCTCCAGGGGGTCCACGTCACGCTCGGTGCGCCGGTCGGTGGCCGAGACGTAGGCCAGGTGCAGGCGGCGGCCCCCGTCCATGGCCTGGCGGACCGCGGCCAGGACGGCGGGGTCGGGCCCGCCTGGCCCGGCTGGCGTGCCAGCCACGGCCCCGGCGGCGTGCGGGTCGGCGCCCAGCGCCCCCGCCAGGGCCTGCCTGGTCCGGGTAATGACGGCGCCGGCGTGGGGGTCGGAGGCCAGGAGGTCCTCCAGGACCCGCAGGGACAGCAGGAGGGAGACGGTCTCCTGCGGGGTCAGGCGTACCGGGTGGTCCAGGCCCTGGGAGTCGGTCAGGCGCAGGCGCCCCGCCTCCCAGGCCGTGGCGTCGAAGTCGACCAGGTCGTCGGGCATGCCCCCGGGCAGCCCGGAGAGCCACAGGGTCTCCACGTCCCGGCGGATGGTGGCGGGGCTGACCTGGAAGTGGCTGGCCGCCTCCTGGACGGTGACGCCGTCGTGGTCCGCCACCCAGGTGAGCAGGGCCAGGAGCCGGACCAGGCGCCCGGTGGCGGACTGGCGGCTCATGCCCGCCCCCGCCCGGGCAGGGCCCCCGCGCCGTCCGGGTCCGGGGCCCCTGCCGGCAGGGCGGCGGCCCCGGCCAGGTGCTGGAGCACCTGCGCGCGCAGGGAGGCGGGGGCCAGCACCACCACGCCCTCACCGTAGGAGGCCAGGAGGCCCGCGAAGGCCAGGGGGTCGGTGTAGGGCACGCTGACCACGTCCCGCCCGGCCCGCAGCGCCGCCTGGTGCAACGCCGCCCCGCCCCGCCCCGTGCCGCCCGGCGACGGCCCCTGCCCGGGGCAGTCGGTGGCGGGGGCCGCCTCCAGGGCCTGGGCCCGCAGGGCCAGCGCCCGACGGGGGGCCAGGGCCAGGGTCGCGACCAGCGTCGTCGGCTCGCGCGCCGGGGCCGGTGGGGTGAAGGCCCCGGGCGGGCCCACCGGGGTGACCGGCCCCGTGATCCGTGTCAGCCGGTACCGGCGCACCTGCCCCACCGAGGTGTCCACCCCCTGGAGGTACCAGGCCCCCTCCGACAGGTGCAGCCGGTGCGGCTCCACCCGGCGCGTCCGGGGACCCTGCCCGGGACTGGCGTAGTCGAAGGTGACCACCTGGCGCTGGACGACGGCGGTGGCCAGGGCGGTGGGCACCTGCTGACCGGCCAGGTCCAGGCTCAGGGCGGGCAGGGCGTCCGGGGCCCCCGGCTCCGCCACGGCACGCAGCTTGGTCAGGGCCCGGTGGGCGGCCTCGGGCAGGTCCCCGTCCCTCCACGCGGAGGCCGCCAGGGCCAGGGCCGCGGCCTGTGCGGCGCTCAGGTGCAGCGGTGGCAGGGCGTCACCCCGGGGGACCCGGTAGCACAGGGCACCCTTCGTGCCGGTCACGACGAGGGTGATCCCCAGGTCCCGCAGGACCGCGATGTCCCGCTCGAACATGCGGTAGGCGGCCTGCGGTGAGGTGGCGTCGTAGCCGGAGACCTGGCTGATGACGTCCTGGGGCCTCATCCCGTCCCGGGTGTGCCGCAGCGCCAGGAGGAGGTTGATCTGGCGCTCCTGGGTCGGGACGGTCTGGCTCACGGCCCACAGCCTAGCGGGCAGGAGCCGGAAGAGGTACGGGGTGGCCCTAGGGGCGCCCGGTCGCGCCCGCCAGGAGCGCCCGGGCGTGGCGTCCGGCGGCCGCGGCGGCAAGGAAGGCCGCCTCGTCCTGCTCCAGGCCGCGCCCCATGGTCGACAGGCGCAGGCCCGTCTGCCGCTGCGCGGCCTCCAGGACCTCACGCAGCCCTGAGGTGCTGACCGCAACCAGGCGGTGCCGCTGCCCCTCCCGCGGCCCGCAGAGCCCCTGGGCGTCCCGGCGCACGCGCGCCGCCAAGCCGTCGCCGGTCTCCTCCAGCTCGGGCAGGACCACGTCGGCACCGGCCAGGGCGACGCGCCCGTAGGCGGTCAGGGAGTGGTGGGAGACGCCGCGGTGCCGGTCACGGGCGTCCGCCTGCGAGACACGCAGGCAGGCGACCGGGCGCCCACCCAGGGTGGCGACGGCGTTGACGGCGTCCCCGCAGGCCACGCCGGAGAAGCCCCAGGGCGTGTCCGTACCGAGGTTCCCCGGGCCCTGGGCCACCACGACGACATCGGCCCCCAGGACGTGACGGGCCGCCAGGAGGGCGTTGTGGAGGCTGGCTGCCTCGACGTCACCGCCCCAGGCCTGTCCGGCCGTCACGGTCCCGGCCAGCCAGCCCGCCCCGGTCAGGGCCGCTACGGTGCGCGAGTAGGGCAGGGGCAGGGCGCCGCCGTCGGTCATGACGTAGACCACGCGCGGTGCCGCCTCGCCGCGGCCCGGGAGCCCGCCCGCGGCACCGGCCCTGACCCCCGCGACCACGGCGGGGAGGCTGGAGTGCAGGTCGGCCACGACCACGGGCACACCCCCCAGGGTGAGGGTGCCCACCGGCGCGGACAGGAGCCGGTGGTGGGGCGTGTCCTGCTCGTCGACCCCGGTGACCATGACCTGGTCGGGCATGTAGCGGGCCTTGACCAGGTGGCCGCCGGGGGCGGGGTCCTCGGGCAGGACGGACAGGCGGGCGGCGAGCATGGCGTGGCCGCCGGTGCCCAGGCCCCGGGCGAGGGCGGAGACCTCGAGGCGGACGGCCTCGCCGACCTCCGGCAGCCCGGTGAGGGTCTCGTAGGCCACGACCCGGACCACCGTGCCCGCCAGGAGCGTGTCGGCGCCGGCAGGGGCGCGGGTGACCTTAACCACGAGCTCGGCGCAGCGTCTGGGCCTACTGCCCCAGATCTGCCGGACCCCGCCCACCTCGCCATCACGCCACATCATGGGACCAGCCTAGCCCCGGCCGCCACGGCAAGGCGCCACCGGGTGCACTAGGCTCAGCGCCATGAAGACGTTCGAGGACCTTTTCGCCGAGCTCCAGGCCAAGGCGGCCAGCCGTCCCGAGGGCTCGGGCACGGTGGCCGAGCTGGACCGGGGCGTGCACTTCATCGGCAAGAAGCTCGTGGAGGAGGCCGCCGAGGCGTGGATGGCCTGCGAGCACGAGCCGGACGAGGCCGCCTGCGAGGAGATCAGCCAGCTGCTCTACCACGTCCAGGTCATGATGCTGGCCAAGGGCTACACCCTGGCGGACGTCTACCGGTTCCTGTGAGCACCGGCCCACGCCACCCCCACCTGCCAGGAGCGTCCATGCTGCGTATCGCCGTCCCCAACAAGGGGTCCCTGTCCGAGCCCGCCACCACCCTGCTCAGGGAGGCCGGCTACCGTACCCGCCGCACCGGCCGGGAGCTGGTGCTGGTCGACCAGCCCAACGACGTGGAGCTGTTCTTCCTGCGCCCGCGTGACATCGCCGTCTACGTGGGGCAGGGCACGGTCCACGCGGGCATCACCGGACGGGACCTGCTCCTGGACTCCGGGGTGGAGGCCGTGGAGCACCTGGCGCTGGGGTTCGCCCGCTCCACCTTCCGCTTCGCCGCACCGGCCGGGACCATGAGCGCGCTCGCGGACGTGGCCGGCAGGCGTATCGCCACCTCCTACGACGTCCTGGTGCGTGGCTTCCTGGCCGACAGGGGCATTGAGGCCACCACCGTCCACCTCGACGGCGCCGTGGAGTCCTCCGTCCAGCTGGGGGTGGCCGACCTCATCGCGGACGTGGTGGAGACCGGCACCACGCTGCGGGCCGCGGGGCTGGAGGTCTTCGGGGAGCCCATCCTGGCCAGCGAGGCCGTCCTGATCACCACCGGGCGGTACCGTGACGAGCCCGCCCTGGCCACCCTGGTGCGGCGCCTGGAGGGAGTCCTGCGGGCCCGCTCCTACGTGCTCATTGACTACGACGTGCGGGCGGACGACCTGCACCGGGCGACGGCGATCACGCCGGGCATTGAGTCGCCCACCGTCTCCCCGCTGCAGAACCCTGACTGGGTGGCGGTGCGCTCCATGGTGCCCCGCAAGGACGTCAACCGCGTCATGGACGAGCTCTACGAGGTGGGGGCGCGGGCCATCCTGGTCTGTGAGCTCCTGGCCTGCCGGCTGTAGGGGACGACGCCTGAGCTCCGGGTCCGGTCAGTGGCGTCCGGAGCGGATCTGGTCCAGCGTCTCCCCTGCGTCCGAGATCCTTTGGCGCAGGTTTCTGAGGACCTCGGAGTAGCCCGTGTAATCACTCACGTAGTCCGCGAAGGTCGCTTTCTGCTCCTCGGTCATGGAGGACCACGGGATCAGATGATTGTCGTCGTCAACGAATCTACCTATCGCAGGAGTGTTTCTGTACAGGTCCTCCAGGTCAATGGGTCTCCCGTTCATGTCCATGAGGGTGCCGCCGTCGGCAATAGCCGCGTACAGTTCCTCCGTCATCCACCTGGCGGCCTCGGTCCTCTTCTCCTTGACGGCGGGCCCGGCCTGCTCGGCGCTGTCGGTGGGGAGAAGACGATCCAGGCCCTGGGACAGGTAGCTGGGGCCCCCGTCGAGCAGCCAGTCGGCGAGCGTCTTATCGACCAGGTTGCTGTACGGCACCAGGTCGTAGGCCTCTCCGATAATGGATCTCTGTGCCGCGTTCTCCTCGTCCGCGGCCTGCGCTACCGACCTGGTCGCCTCGGCGGGTGCGGCGTAGAGGACGGTCAGGAGCATCACCCATTTCCTGCCCACGTTATCAAGGGGCTGTTTTAGGTACTGGTCCCGTTGCGCGGGGGCGGAGCTCGCCTCGGCGAGGTCACGGGTGTAGCCGTCCTGGGCCGCCGCGAGCAGCGTCTTAATGGCCGGGGGCCTGCCGCCCTCGTACTCGTCGTCACGCGGGTCGTCCGGGTCGTGGGGGTCAGTGACCGCCGGGGCGTCAAAGGCGAAGTCCTCGAATATGCTACCTCTATTCAATAAACGGAACCTGCTGCTGGGGTCAAACGTGATTACGGTGTCATGCCCCCTTCTTCCTCCGATCACTGACGTACGCGCATCTATCGAATAGCGTTCACCGAGAGAATCCGCCATGCCGCTTAGGTGGGGTGAGATAATCGTTCCGGCCCAGGAACGCAGCCGGGAGCTCGCTCGCCCCCAGGTGGGCTCACCGTCGGCCTCCCGCTCGACGTCGTCCTGCGGCGACCCGCGTCTCCAGTCGAGCCCGTCCTGGTAGCCGACCACAAAGTTCGCAGCTATCTCGGCGCGGAGCTTGTCGTCGGCCTTCTTGGCATCGTAATCGTCCCGGTCCTCCAGGTAGGCCGGGTCGTCCTTACCGCCTGCGTAGGCACTTGGGTCAGGCGATCTCCAGTCCGCGTCCGTGTCCGGATCCGGGCGCGAGGCGTCCGCCAGTACGTCACCAAACGCCTCACCACCGTCCTGGAAGCCGGGGAAGTCCCCGTCCGCCCGGTGCCCGGTAAGGTACCGTGCGGTACTCATGGGGAACGGCCTGCGCATCTCCACTGCGTCGACGCTGAAACCGGTCTCCGAGGCCAGGAAGCCCCGCAGTGCCTCCAGGCGCCGTTCCTCCACGGGGCCCACTGCCGGGTCGGCGGCAGCGCAGAGAGGGTCCGGGGTGTCAGAGAGCAGGTACACGGAGTGCAGGGGATCCATGACCGACCGGTCTGACCCCACCATTAACTCGGTATCTGCCATATCCGCGTGGAAGACCTCGCTCCCGACCTCCTCGTCATGGTCCCAGGTGACTATGTCCGCCGCCATGGAAGGACCTGAGTCATGTTCCTGGTAGAACCCGGCCCCCAGGGCCAGGCCCGGGTTCCTCTGGGCCGCTGCCCCCGTAAGCTGGGAGAACAGGGAGTAGCCCAGGGTCTGGCGCACCTGGCCGAATGCCTTGCGCCCGGCCTCCTGGTACTCGGCCACCCGGTAGGCGGCCAGCTCTTCCATGGTCTCACCGTGGGCACCGCGCAGGTCACCACGCACCTGGTCAAAACCGGCCTGCGCCGCCGACCCCAGGTTCACCCCGCCGGTGGACAGCACCAGCACCTCACCCAGCTCGTACAGGATATCCGCACGGGCCCATCCCGCCGTCGAGTACGGTGAGGGCACTCCCACACGCTCCGCAAAGGCGTACAGCTCACGAGCCGATACCGTCTCCATGAGGGCGTTCGCCACGAACGGGTCCCCCAGTGCGTGACCGTACTCATCCTGGAAGACCCGGATCTCCTCGTCGGTCAGGTCGGTGTCCCGCACCACCTGGGCAATAGCAGGGGCGGTCGTGCCCTGCGCGTAGTCCCACGACTCCAGGCCACCACCCGCCTGCCCGCCACCGGCCTGACACGAGGGGACAGCGTCCTCCCACCCCACCTCAGGAACCGGCCCGGGAGCATCAAGGCCCACCAGCGCCGCGACCACCGCCACAATAACGACAGCAGCTGCCTCGCAAATAGGCTTTCCATATTCCCGTGATGAGATCATCGTTTCAGCTTAATGACGATTGTGCGCATCAGTAAGCGCAGAATCCAAGCTGGTAGAAACGTCCGCATAATCCGTATGTTCGCTTACGTAGTTTTCAAATGCAGATTTCTGATCCTCAGTCATGGAGTTCCACGGCATCAGCTCACCGTTTTCGTCAACAAATCTTCCCACGTCGGGACTGTCTTTAATCAAGGTTGTCAAATCGATCCAATCTCCATCCTTGTCCACTAAGGTACCACTGTCGGCGAAAGCCGTATAAAGTGCCTCCATCATTGATTGTCCGGCGACTATCTTATAATGTTGAAAATGTGGCTCAACTTGTGCTGCGTTATTTGTTGGAAAAACTAGTCCGAGCACATTTGACGACTGCCCGACTCCTTGATTGACAATCCATTTAACAATTTTGTTGTCGCTAAAATTAGCGTCTGATATGGCATCGATAACGAGGCCGACACCAGCTTGCCATAGCTGATTCTGCCGATCCATTGCTCTCGCCGCAGCAGCTTCTGCCTCGGCGGGCGCACTGTAGATGGCGTTAGTAAGCGTAGCCCATTTTGTACCGGCCTCCTTGAGAGATCTAATTTGATCGACGTGCGTAAGTGCGGTATTTGCTCTAGCGAGGTCTTGAGAGTAACCACTCTGAGCCGCCATGCGCAGCACATCTATTGCAGGACGTCGTCCACCTGCGTATTCGTCATCAAACGGATTGTCCACATCGTGAGCGTCGACAACGGCTGGAGTGTCAAAAGCAAGATCTTCAAAAATCCCCCCTTTGCCTAAAAACCTGCTTGCGTCGCTGGCGTTAAACTTAACTCTAGAACGCATCCCAATTTGTGTAGAAGCTGAAGAATCAACCGCCGAGTTTGAATCTGGTGGGAGGCTCAATGATTTGGCAATTCCATCTAGATGAGGTGCCAAAATAGTACCTGCCCAGGAACGCAAACGAGAACTTGCATGCCCCAGACGTTCTCGCCATCTGCAACACCGTCCAATGGGCCGTCATTGCCATCAAGTCCATCTTGATATCCTACCATGAAATTCGCCGCGATCTTGGAACGACGCAGATCGTCCTCCGCTGCAGCATTATACTCTGCAAGATCTCTCAAATATAGTGGATCATCCTTTCCTCCTGCGTAGGTTTCAGGATCTGGCCCAGTCCAACGTCTATCTAGATCTGGTCGCGAAGCGTCTGCAATCATGTCACCAAATGCCTCGCCACCGTCCTGGAAACCAGAAAAATCAACATCGTGCCTATTTCCTGTGAGATAACGTGTCATATTCATTGGATCCAGCTTTCCGTCACCTGTGGTCTCGGTAACCCCAAAGCTGGTATTTGAAGTCAAGAATGTTCTCAGTGCTTCCAATCGATGTTTTTCAGTTGTCCAAAAGATCGGATCCGACGCAGCGCATAGTGAGTCCGGGGTGTCAGACAGCAGGTACATGGAGTGCAGAGGATCCATAATCGACTTATCCGCACCAATGATCAAACCAACTTTGTGGCCAGACTGGGCCGTCCAGCAAGCAGTGGCACCTTCCCCCTTCTCGTGGTCCCAAGCGACCATATCGGCGGCCATAGAAGGACTTGAGTCGTGTTCTTGGTAGAACGCAGCCCCTAAGGCCAGGTTCGTATTCCTCTGGGCCGCAGCCCCTGTGAGCTGAGAAAACAATGAGTAACCCGTATCACCGTACACCTTATCAAAAGGCGTACGCCCCGCGTTCTGGTACTCAGAGATCTGAGCGGCGACCAACTCGCTCATGGTCTCGCCATTGGCTCCGAGAAGACCATCGCGCACCCTCTCGAAGCTGGCCTGTGCAGGTGAATTAAGGTTAACCCCGCCGGTCGACAGAACCATTGCTTCACCAAGTGCGCGCATAATGTTACTTCGTGTTTCCGGAATTGACTCGTTTTGCGACAAATCTATTCGCAGATGTCCCACAAAGGCATAGAGCTCCTCGGCTGATACCAGCTCCATGAGCGCGTTCGCCACGAATGGGTCACTCAGCATAGGGCCGTACTTATCCTGGAAGGTCTGGATCTCTGCGTCTGTCAGGTCAGTGTCCCGGATGACCTTGGCGATAGCGGGAGCTATGACCCTCTGCGCATGCTCCCACGACGCCTGGCCGCTAACCATCGGCATGTCGTAGAAGAGCGCAGTACTAATTGCGTTCCGTCCCCTGCCGACCGTGTCCGGGTCAATGTAGGCGTCTAGAGGGCCCCGAACTGCGTTCGCGGTAATAGACGCGTCCTCGTCAAGAAGACGAATGATCCTCTTGTAGTCAAAGACAGCATCCGCTTGGATCTGGTCGCAGACGTGCCGGGCATCAGCTGCGCGGTTCGCAATACTTACCGCGTCTGGTATCACGCCTGGTATCTGGTTCTGTTGCAGCGCCGTGGCCGCCTCGGTCTTCAGCTGATCTATTTTCTTGTCGTAAGATGACTGGGCCTCGTCATAGCGCTCCTGCAAGGTCTGAACGTCTCTGATGGCCTTCTTGACCGCGTCGGCCCAGTCACGTAGAGCATTGATCGGCACAGGAAGTACCCCGGCCAGCTCGCGAGCATGCGTTCCCAGTGTGGTGACCTCGGCGTTGTAGGCGTCGGCACTCTGGCCTGCCCACCCTGGGACAGTACCTGCCGCGGTGTCCATGGCGACCTGGGTAAAGTTAATCGTGGCCGTCACCCTGGCCAGGTCGGTTGACAGCTCGTAAGCTGCTCTCTCAACGTTGGGAGGCAGCGGCATGACGTCAGCACCACTCATTAGCTCTTACCTCCGCCAAGTCGCTCTGCCATCTCACGGAATCCGCTGGTCTGCTGGAACTCTGTCGCGTCATAGTCGCTTATTGCGCTTTCTTGGCCTGACCCAAGTACCGCGCATGCGTCCCCGAACTCGGTGAGCACGGTGGTCAGTGTGGACCGAAAGTATGCGAGAGCCCTTCTCAGGGCGTAGACTCCCGAGTTGTCTCCTACAGGTAGATCCTTAACGCACCCGCTGATACTTAGACCGCGAACAAAAGAGGCGATCTGACCGAACTGCTCAGAGTCCTTCCAGTCTGCCTTAGCGCTGACACCGACGGCGTCCCTGTCAAACTCTATGCCACTCATTGACCTTGCTTTCAGTGCACGGGGTGAACGACTGTGGCTCACAGCATAGCGGAGGAGACCGTGCAGCGGAATGACCTAAACGAAATGTGTCTTAGACCACAAACCTAACGCTGCCTGGCTGTGGACGGCCCTGCTCTCCCCCTGTCTCAGACGGTCAGCAGCGGGTCGCAGATCGTCTCGGACGTGACGGCCGTGCCCCCGAGCAGCTGGTGGCTGCCCAGGAAGCTGACCATGCTGGTGACCAGGTCGCGGTCCAGGGCCCCGATGACGCTGCCCTCGTCCGGCTTAATGAGGGCGGCCGTGGCCACCGCCACCTCCCGGGCGTGGGCCGCCTGGGTGGCGTCCACCAGGTCCGGGACGTAGGCCCTGGCAGCCTCCACGGCGGCGTCGGGATCCTCGACGAAGGCGCTCATGCCCCGGGCGGTGGCCACCACGGCGTCGGCCAGCTCCGCCCTGCGCGCCGCCAGCACGCTGGCGCTGGTCACGATGGAGGCGCCCAGGAGGGGGACCGTCTGCGCCACGTCCAGCCCCCGCACCGGGAAGCCCGCCTGGCCCAGCTGCACGGCGTCGTTGTTGGAGAAGCCCACAATGGCGTCGACCTTGCCGGTCATGAGGGCGGAGACCTGGGTGTAGCCGGTCTCCTGCACCGTGACGTCGTCCTGGTTCAGGCCCGCCGTGTCCAGGGCCAGCCTGAGGCCGTACCAGGTCTCCCCGGAGCGGCCGGGCAGGCCCACGGTCCTGCCCCTGAGGTCGGCCAGGGTGGTGACCGGGGAGTCCTGGGACACAATGACCTGGACCGGGTACCTCTGGTAGTAGCCGCCGATCACCACCAGCTCACGGCCGTTGGACGCCGCCACGGCCGCCTCGTCCCCACCGGCGACCACCGCGTGCTCGGTACCCGCCAGCAGGGCGTCGAACAGGCCCTCCTGGGCCCCGTGGTGGCGCAACGCGACGTTGGCGGCGTAGTCGCCGTTACGCAGGGCCAGGTAGGCGGGGGCGAACTGGATGTTGGGGGTGTAGGTCAGGCCCAGGGTCAGGGCGTCCGTCCCGCCGGAGCCGGGCGAGGCGGACCGGCTCCTGGCGGCGGTGCCCGAGGCGCAGGCGGCCAGGGCCCCGGCACCGCCCAGGGCCAGGGCGGTCAGGAGACGACGGCGGTTCACGGTGGTCATAGCAGGTTCCTTAGACGATGACGACGGGGACGAAGGGGCCTGGGCCGCGAGCGCGCAGGTGGCTGGCGTGCCCGGCCGGTGGTGCTCAGGTGGCGCGGCGGCCGCGGAGGGCGGAGACGGTGCGGCTGCGGTGCTCCAGCTCGGTGAGGGCCCAGTGGATGGTGGTGGCCAGGGTGCACAGCAGGGTGATGGTGGAGAACAGGCCGGTGGTGTCGACGGCGTCGCGCTGGGAGGACAGCAGCAGGCCGAGTCCTGTGCCGCCCATGGTCATCTCCCCTACGACGGCTCCGGTGATGGACAGGGTGAAGCCGGTGCGCAGGCCGGTGAGGACGGCTGGCAGGGTCATGGGCAGTTCCATGTAGACCAGCATGCTGGTGCCGTGGGCGCCGTCGAGGCGGGCGGCGTCGATGATGTCGGTGTCCAGTCCGCGTAGGCCCAGGAGGACGGTGACGGTGATGGGGAAGAAGACCATGAAGGCGCACAGGATGACTACCGGGAGGGTTCCGTAGCCGATCCACAGGACCAGCAGGGGGGCGATGGCGATGGCGGGTACTGCCTGGCTGGCGGCCACGTAGGGCAGGGTGGCGCGGGAGAAGAGGCGGCAGTGGTGCAGGGCCCAGGCCAGGGGCAGGGCCAGGGCCGCGGCCAGTAGGCAGCCCAGGAGGGCCTCGTGCAGGGTGGTTGCGGCGTAGTCCAGTAGGTGGGCTCGGGTCAGTCCCAGCCACAGGCGGTGCAGGACGGCTGTGGGTGCGGGTAGGAAGACGGCGGGTACGGAGCCTGAGCGGGTGGTGAGGTCCCAGGTCAGGAGCAGGGTCGCGCCTAGTGTCAGGGCCGGCCAGGGTGGGCGGTGGGTGTGTCGGGGGTGGTGTCCCCGGGGGCGCCGGGTGCTGCCGGTGCTGCCGGGGTGGGTGGCTGGTGGTGTGGGGTCCTGGTGGTTGGCCGGGTGTTCAGGGGGGGTTGTGGTGCTCAATGGGGCCTGCCCTTCCTCGGGGGCGTCCCCGGGACAGTCCGGGGTGAGGGCGCAGGCGCCAGGTGCCCAGGGCCCTGTTTGCGCAGGGTCCTGGGCGCCTCGTGTCTCCTCCCATCCGGACTCTCACCGTCGGTGCCGGGGTTCCACCGGCTCAGCCGGTCACGTCACCCCGGCGGGGTGGTGTGGCCGGGTCGCGGACTGTTACCGCCGGCTCGGACTTTCACCGACCCCGGAGCACGTTGCTGGGCAGCAAGGCTACCGGGTGTCACCGTTATCGCCAAGGTGACGTCTCGCGTGTGACTGATCGCACCTTGTTCCTGGTGGGGTGGGGTTGGCCGGGGGTGACGTCGCGGTCACGGCTGGTGTACGCGCGCCGGGGGCCCTTGTCGGCCCTGGTTGTCAGGGCTCATCGGCGGCGACCTGTGTGGTCGCGGGGCCGCGCGGGCCTGGCGGAGGCCGTAGAGTAGGTGGCGCCGTGGTGATTACCTGTTCTGGAGGTTCCTGTGTCCGTCAACCTGGCCCGACCGCGTCCCCCCTTCCCTTACGACCTCCTTCCCCCGGTTCCTGCCTTTGAGCTGGCCTCGGCGGATCTGAGTGAGGGCGCCCCGGTGCCGGAGCGTTTTACCGCCCTGGGCCAGGGGGTCTCCCCTGAGCTGCACTGGTCGGGGTTCCCGGGGCGGACGCGGTCGTTTGCCGTGACGTGCCTGGATCCTGACGCCCCGACGGGGTCGGGGTGGTGGCACTGGGTGGTGGTGGACCTGGCTCCGTCCACCACCTGCCTGGCGCAGGGGGCGGGGGCCTCGGACCTGGGCCTGGACGGTGCCGCCTTCCACGTGCGTGGGGACAATGGTGAGCACGCCTACTTCGGGCCCTGCCCGCCTGCGGGGGACGGGGTGCACCGTTACGTGTTCGCGGTCAGTGCCCTGGACGTGGAGAGCCTGGAGCTGGACGAGGACGCTACTCCTGCGGCGGTGGGTTTTACCGTGGTCCACCACTGCATCGCCCGTGCCACCCTGACCGCCACCTTTGAGGTCCAGGGGGTCGATGGCGCCGCCCCCTTCCTGCGGGACGCCCAGTGAATCCGACGATCACCACCGCCCAGACCCGTCGGCGGCGTCGCCTGGACTCCGTCAACGCCGCCTCTCGCGGCTCGTCGCGTGCGTCCTCCCGCAGCGTCCTGCGCTCGGGGCGTCACGAGCGTCGTCCCCTGGCCCTGGTCACGGGTGCCACTAGTGGGATCGGGCTGGCCGTGGCCCATGACCTGGCCCATGACCACGACCTCATCCTGCTGGCCCGTACCGCCTCGGACCTGGAGGACCTGGCGCGTCTGCTGCACCGGGAGACCGGCTGCCTGGTGACTACCTGTGCGGTGGATCTGACCCTGGACACGGATCTGGCCCAGGCGATCGCCGAGCTGGACGTGGAGAGCCTGGACGTCCTGGTCCACTCCGCGGGGGTGGAGGGGCCCGGGGTCGTGGAGGGGCTCAGTCCCGCCCGGTGGCGTGACGTGCTGGACCTGGACCTGGTGGCGGTGGCTCATCTCACCAGTCTCCTGCTGCCAGCTGTGCGTGACGCCCAGGGGCTGGTCGTCTTCATTAACTCGGGGGCCGGTCAGCACTCCTGGCCGGGGCAGGCCCTGTACTCGGCGGCCAAGCACGGGCTGGTGGCCCTGGCTGACGCCCTGCGTGAGGAGGAGCGCGGTCAGGTGCGGGTCACCTCGATCTACCCCGGGCGGGTGGACACCCCCATGCAGAAGCGTCTGCACCGTCATGCGGCGCCGCTGACCAGCTCGGGGCGGCGTCGGCCCTACCGGGCCAGGGACCATATGCGGCCGGGTTCGGTGGCCTCCTGCGTGCGTCTGGCCGTGAGTATGCCGCACGACACGATTGTGGAGGATCTGAGTGTCCGTCCGGAGAAGGCCAGCCGCTAGGGTCCGTGGGGTCAGTGCCCGCCGGTGAAGCCCAGGGTGTGCCAGGCGTGGTACAGGCCGATGGCGGCGGAGTTGGCCAGGTTGAGGGAGCGGTTGCCCTCTACCATGGGGATGCGTACGCGCGCGGTGACGTGGGGGTCGTCCATGACGGCCTCGGGCAGCCCGGTGGGTTCGGGGCCGAACAGCAGGGCGTCGTCGTCCTGCCAGTCCACCTGGGTGTACAGGGTGGTGGTGTGGGAGGTGAAGGCGTAGATCCGTCCCGGGATCCTCTTCAGGCAGTCCGTCCAGGTGGGGTGGACCAGGGTGTGGGCCAGGTCGTGGTAGTCCAGGCCCGCCCGGCGCAGCTTGGAGTCCTCCATGTCGAACAGGGGGTCGACCAGGTGGAGCCAGGCCCCGGTGTTGGCGCTCAGGCGTATGGCGGCCCCGGTGTTGCCCGGGATGCGGGGCTCGTAGAAGATGACGTGCAGCACGGGGTCATCCTGCCACCGGCCTCCGGGCCCGGTGGGCGGGGGTGTCCGCCCTGGTCGACGCCGCCCCGGGGGGGGTAGGCGGTCGCATATCCTCGCGGTCATGACCACCTCCCACGTCCTGACCGCCCCGCCCCTGGAGGGCGGCGTCGTCCGTCTTGAGCCGCTGCGCGCCTCCCACGTGCCCGGCCTGCGCCAGGCCGCTGACGGGGCGGGGCCGGGCGCCTGGGCCACCGTCCCCACCCCGGAGGAGGTGGAGGCCTACGTGGAGCACAGCCTGGGGCGGCGCGCCACCGGGTGCTACTGGCCCTACGCCCAGGTCGACGCCGCTACCGGGCGGGTCCTGGGGCACACCGCCTACCTGACGCCGCGGTGGATGCCGGACGGGCGCCTGTTCGCCGTCGAGGTCGGGTCCACCTGGCTGGCCCCGGCCGCCCGGGGCACGGCCGTCAACCCCGCCGCCAAGCTCCTGCTGATGACCCAGGCCCTTGAGGGCTGGGGCGTGGACCGCCTCGACATTAAGACCGACGCCCGCAACGAGGTGGCCCGCCGGGCTGTCGCGGCCACGGGGGCGTGCCTCGAGGCCGTGCTGCACGCCTGGCAGCCCTCCCTGGCGCCCGGTGAGCAGGGGCGGGTGCGGGACACGGCCATGTACTACGTGACGCCCGACACCTGGCCCCGGGTCAGGGCCCGTCTGGAGGAGCGTGTCGCCCGCCACCTGGCTGCCAGCTGACGCCGCCCGGCCGCTGGCGCGCCGGTGGCTTGCACGCGGGCAATGTTGGCGAGGCGATTCGCCGTTTTCGCCCGTTTGCGGTCGATGTGTCGAGCGGCGTGGAAAGCGCGCCGGGGCAAAAGTCCTCTGCTAAAATGCGCGCTTTCATCACCGCCGTAAGGAATGCTTATGAACCCGACTCTCCCTGACGCGCGCGGCTATTTTGGCCGTTTTGGCGGGCAGTTTGTCGCCGAAACGCTGATGCAAGCCGTGCTGCAATTGCAGGATGCCTGGCAGACCGCCGCTGGCGACCCCGCTTTTTGGGCGCAGTTCCGCGCGGAACTCGCCGATTACGTCGGTCGCCCCTCGCCGCTCTATTTCGCCAAACGCCTCTCGGAAAAAGCCGGCGGCGCGGAAATTTGGCTGAAGCGCGAGGATTTGAACCACACCGGCGCGCACAAGATTAACAACACCATCGGCCAGGCGCTCTTGGCCGCCCGTCTCGGCAAGCCACGGGTGATTGCC
>ERZ772827.205-NODE-205-length-33546-cov-10.923144_pt1 | contig 33546 bp, 48 predicted proteins | sample MGYA00580850_ERZ772827 | MGnify/ENA primary metagenome ERZ772827 (study PRJEB29015, sample SAMEA2737950) | human oral metagenome | biome: human oral; feature: human-associated habitat; material: dental | place: China | collected 2145 ... | reverse complement strand
TGGCTATAAAGCCTTTTAACATAAGGGAGTGTCTCATATGTTTGACAAACCTACACTTTATAGTATGAATATAGAAAATTATATATAGAAAGCTTGTACTGTATAGTATATAATATATGAGAGATTAAGAAATATAATTATTATAGATAAATTATAGATAAGGAAAAAAGATGACTTTAGATGAAAAATGTAAAGAAATAACAAAAGATGTTATAAATGATTATAGTATATTAAGTGAAAAGATGCTTAAAAAAGAAGAAAGTAACTTATTAAAAACTAATTGGAATGCATTTCTTTTAGGCCTTATAGCAGATCAATCTGTAAAAGCAGAAATGGCATGGAGACTTCCATATAATTTAGAAAAAAGATTAGGATATTTTGATTTTAATAGTATATTAAAAGAAGAAAGTGTGGAATCTTTAGAAAATATAATAAAAGAAAAACCAGCACTTCATAGATATCCAAGAAAAATGGCAGAATACATATATACTGCTGTAGAAAAAGTAGTAAACGAGTATTCCTCAGATATTTCAAATATGTGGAAAGAAAATAAAGATGCTGAAATTATTGTTAAAAGATTAGAAAAATTTAAAGGAATAAGTCATAAAAAAGCAGCACTTGGAACACTTCTTTTGGTAAGAGATTTTGGAGTTTCTTTAGAAAATTTATCGTGTATAGATATTGCATATGATGTACATGTAAGAAGAGTGTTTTTAAGAATGGGTCTTGTAGAAAAAGATAATATAAAAGAGGTGACAGAAAAAGCAAGATTCATATGTAAAAACTTTCCGGGTTCTTTAACACTTCCATTTTGGGTTGTAGGAAGAGAATATTGTAGACCACAAAACCCTAAATGTAGTGAATGTAGGTTAAATGAATTTTGTGAAAAGAAAATAGAACTTGGAACAGATATATAAACAAAAATATGTTAGATTATATAAGAAAAATACTTGTATAATCTATTTTTTTCTAGGTATAATAAAAATAGCGTAAATAGTAGAAAAAATAAAAATAGTATGATATTATAAAAATATTGTTTTAGCTATTGACATAGCTGATTTTAAAGAAAGAAAGGTAAACTTATAAAATGGGAATATTAAAAAAGATATTTAAATCATATAGTGATAGAGAAGTTAAAAGAATAGAGCCATTAGTTAAAAAAATTAATGAACTTGAAAAAGAAATGGAAAAACTTAGTGATTCAGAATTATCTAAAAAAACAGAATATTTTAAAGAACAATTAGCAAATGGTAAAACATTAGATGATATTTTACCAGAAGCTTTTGCAGTAGTTCGTGAAGCATCAAAAAGAGCAATAGGACTTAGGCATTATGATGTTCAATTAATTGGTGGGATAATATTACATCAAGGTAGAATTGCAGAAATGAAGACAGGTGAAGGTAAAACATTAGTAGAAACATTACCAGCATATTTAAATGCATTAACAGGAAAAGGTGTTCATATTGTTACAGTTAATGAATACCTAGCAAAACGTGATAGTGAATGGATGGGTAAAATCTTTAAATTCTTAGGAATGACAGTTGGACTTAACTTAAACCAAATGACTTCAAACCAAAAGAGAAAACAATATCAAACAGATATAATGTATACAACAAATAATGAACTTGGATTTGACTATTTAAGAGACAATATGGTTATATACAAAGAAGATATGGTACAAAGACCACTTAACTATGCAATAGTAGACGAAATTGACTCAATATTAATAGACGAAGCTAGAACCCCACTTATAATCTCAGGTAGAAGTACAAAATCTACAGACCTATACAAAAAAGCAGATAGTTTTGTAAGAACATTAGAAAAGAAAGAAATAATAGAAGAAGATTCTAAGAACAAAGAACAAGCAGAAGAATTAGATAAATATGATTATGTTGTAAACTTAAAAAATAGAACAGCAACACTTACAGGTAAGGGTGCAAAAAAGGCAGAAGAATATTTTGGACTTGATAACTTAAATGAACTTGATAATGCAGATATAGTTCACAATATTAATCAAGCACTTCAAGCACATGGTATTATGAGAAATGATATTGACTATATAGTTAAAGATGGTGAAGTATTAATAGTTGATGAATTTACAGGTCGTATAATGGAAGGAAGAAGATATTCTAATCGGATTACACCAAGCTATAGAAGCTAAAGAACAAGTAAGAATTGCAGATGAATCAAAAACACTTGCAACAATAACATTCCAAAACTTCTTTAGAATATATGATAAATTAGCAGGTATGACAGGTACTGCAATGACAGAAGATAAAGAATTTAAAGAAATATATAATCTTGATGTTGTTACAATACCAACAAATTTACCAGTAATTAGAAAAGATAATAATGATATAATATACAAAACAGAAGATTCTAAGTTTAAAGCGGTTATAGAAGAAATAAAAGATGCACATGAAAAAGGACAACCAGTACTTGTAGGTACTGCATCTATAGAAAATTCTGAAAAAATAAGTAAACTTCTTAAAAAAGAAGGATTAAAACATGAAGTTTTAAATGCTAAAAACCATGAAAAAGAAGCAGAAATAGTAGCACAAGCAGGTAAATATGGAGCAATAACAATAGCAACAAACATGGCAGGACGTGGTACTGACATTATGCTTGGAGGTAATAGTGAATTTTTAGCTATTGAAGAAATGAGAAGAAAAGGTAGAACAGAAGCAGAAATAGCAGAAGCTACAGCATATAATGATACAGATGATGAATACATATTAGAACTTAGAAAAGAATATAGAGATTTAAATAAGAAGTTTAAAGATGAAATAGAAGAAGAAAAAGAAAAAGTTATTGAAGCTGGTGGTCTTAAGATAATAGGTACTGAAAGACATGATTCAAGAAGAATTGATAATCAGCTAAGAGGTAGAAGTGGACGTCAAGGAGACCCAGGAGAATCAATATTCTATCTATCATTAGATGATAAATTAATGCACATATTTGGTGGTGACCATGTAGCAAGATTTTATGATAAGCTTGCAATAGATGAAACTATGCCAATTCAAGTAGGATTTATATCTAAAGCATTAGAAAATGCACAAAAAAGAGTTGAAGGTATAAACTTTGACAGTAGAAAAAGAACTCTTAACTATGATGATGTTATGAATGCACAAAGAGAAATAATTTATGCACAAAGAAGAATTGTATTAGATGGTGAAGATGTTGATGATATCATTCAAAAAATGGTTGAAGATACTGTTGATGAAATAGTAAATACATATCAAGATGATATTGAAAACAATAAGCTAAACAAAGCATTATTTAAACAAGAAATTATAAACCTTTTAACAATTGATTCTGTTCCAGAATTAGAAAAAGAAAAGGTAGAAGAAGTAAAAGAAGAAAAAGCTGAAAAAACTGAAGAAAAATCAGATAAAAAAGATAAGAAAAAGAAAAAAGAAAAGAAAGAATCAAAATCTAAAAAATCTATAATAAACCATGAAATATTAAGAAAAGAATTAAAAGAAAAAGCATTAGAAATCTTAAAAGAAAAGAAAGAACAAATAGGAAAAGAATTTGCAGAACTTGAAAGAGTAGTAATGCTTAAAGTTGTTGATGATAAATGGATGGAACATTTAGATAACATGGAAGACCTAAGAAATGGTATTGGACTTAGAGGATATGCACAAAAAGATCCTGTTGTACAATACAGAATCGAAGGTACATACATGTTTGAAGAAATGATAACAGAAATTAAGCTTGAAATAACTAAACTTATGATGCATGTATATAAGGATGAACATGCTGAAAGAACACAAAGTGTTGAAATAACAGGAGAACTTGTAGGACAAGGTGTTCATATAGATAAAGAACCACCTAAACCAAAAATAGAAAAAGGTACACCAGTAGTAAACAAGGAAATAAAAGTTGGTAGAAACGAAAAATGTCCTTGTGGAAGTGGTAAGAAGTATAAAAATTGCTGTGGTAAATAGCGAGAAAACCCGAGAAATAAAGGGAAACTCGGGTTTTTATTTTATCTTGAATTTCTCAAGAATTAGAGATTAGATCCATTTTTTAGTGGCGAGATCCATCTAAAGTGCATTCTATAGTATAATTAAATTGGAAGGAGAATTTAGATGGCATACAAATTATTTTATTTAAGCATTATTCGGTGATGAAAATACTTCAAGTACAGTATTACTTCGTACATATGAAGATTATTATAACGGATATGAAGAAGAAAATCTTAATAAAGAAATGACATATGAATTTGTAAAGAAATCATTTGAAAGTGGTGCAGTAGAAACAAGCGGTACAGATGTATCAGATATGCTTCCACCAATGTCTAGATTTAGTGAAGATAATAATAGAAGTAAAAAGAAAGAAAATGTAATTAACAAATTAATTAATTTCTTTGGTACATTCTTTAATATATCTAATAATAGATTTTAAAAAATAGAAGGAGAAAATATAATGTCAAAATTAAGTGTAGATCAAAAGAATATAATATCTTTATTTGGAGATAAAAGTTCAAATTTTATTATTCCAGATTATCAAAGACCATATGCATGGACTGAAGAAGAATGTCAAACTTTATGGGAAGATATATTTGATTTTGCATTTCCAAATGGTCAATATAAAAATTTTAATAGCGATGAAGAATATTATCTTGGTCCAATAGTAACATTTAAAAATGAAAATAATAAGAAGGAAGTAATAGATGGTCAACAAAGATTAACAACATTAATGTTACTATTAAGAGCATTTTATGTAAGATTTGATTTGATGAAAAGCGATGAATCAATAAAAACAAAAGATTTAATTGCTAAATGTATATGGAAAACAGATGAATTTGGAACAGCAAATTTGAATGATTTAAAAATAGATTCTGAAGTTGCAACTGATAATGATAAAGAAGAATTTTTAGAAATATTAAAAACAGGAATAGTAAAAGATAATCAAACAAGTAAATATGCTAAAAATTATAGATTCTTTCAAAATAAAATAGAAAAATTTAGAGATGAATATCAAGATGTATTTTCATATTTTCCAATCAGAATATTAAATAACTGTATTTTATTACCAATAGAAGCGGATAATCAAAATACAGCATTGAGAATATTCTCAACGTTAAATGACAGAGGGTTACCATTATCCGATGCGGATATTTTTAAAGCCCAATTTTATAAGTTTTACTCAAATAAGGGTGAAAAAGATGAATTTATTGATAAATGGAGAGCATTAGAAGAAATTTGTGAAAAAATTTTTAAACCATCAACAGGTACACCGATGGATGAGTTATTTACTAAATATATGTATTATGAAAGAGCAAAAAAAAGAATTAAATTATCAACTACTGAAGCTCTAAGAAAATTCTATGAAAAGGATTCCTATGCATTATTAAACAAAGAAGATACATTACAAAATCTTATTGATTTAGCAGATTTCTGGAATAGTATTTCAAATCAAGATCCAGATAGATTTTCTGAAAGCATTTTAAAGAAATTAATTATTTTAAACTATGCACCAAATAGTATGTGGACATATTTCTTATCTGTATATTTTATGAAAAATAGAGATAACAAAAATATGTTAGATGATAAAAAATTAGAAGATTTTTTAGATAAAACAACAGCCTTTATATTCGCATATTCAATTACTAATCCAGGAGTAAACTCACTTCGTACACCAATATATGCAGAAATGATTAAGATAATTGATGGAAAAGATATAACATTTGAAGATTTTAAATTTGATAAAGAAACATTAATTAAAGCGATAGATAATTATAACTTTTGGAATCAAAGACCTGTTACAAAATCAATGCTTATGTTGTGGATGTATCAAGACAAAAGTCAAAAATTGATATCATTAGATAATGTATATGAGATAGAACATATATATCCAAGAAATAGGCAAGATAATGAAAAATCATTAACAGATAATAGATTATTAGATGTATTAGGAAATAAAGCTATATTAGAGAAAAGAATTAATATACGCGCATCTGATTATAGATTTAAAGATAAGAAAAAATATTATGAAGGATATACTAATCAACGTGGTCAAGTTAAAGAAGGAACAGAAAATCAAGAACTTATTAATATGAAAAATAATAAAGAAGATTTTGTTGAAAAGGATATAAGAGAGCGTAATAGTAATATAATAAATTCATTTATAAATTATCTTGAAGAAAAAGATTTAATAAAATAAATTAGTCTACCCAACTAAACAAATTTAATATAAATAGAAGAAGTCTACTTTAATTTACAGACTTCTTTTTGTATTTAATAAAATTATTTAATGCTTCTTTAATTCCAAAATTACTACATATTTTGGTTTTATTATCTATACGAGATATGGCAGGTGGTTTCAAATAAATATTCATACATTTAGGATATACAGGATAAACTTTAAAATCACCACGAATATCCTTACAGATAGAAATACATTCATCTAATTCATTATCTGTAAATAGTCTTGCTCCATTTATATTAGAAGAATATACTCGAACATCAAAATCAGTATTGAATAGTAGTTGCTTTTCAAATTTAGCAAAATAAACTATTTCATTTTTAATATTGCCTTAACTATATAAAAATATATACTGTTGGAAAAATATTTCCAAAAAAATAAAATTTAACCTTAAATATTGACTTTTTCCTTAAAATGTAGCATAATTTAAGGGAAAGAAAGAGAGGCTAAGGGAATGAGAGTATTTAATTATCAAGAATTAAAGAATAAAAAATGGGATTCAGAAGTGTTATCTCTTATTGCTGCTATATATAAATATGTTGGTAAACAAGAATTATATTTAAAACAAAGACCAGAAGAACTTGAAAAACTTGTTGAAATAGCAAAAGTACAAAGTACAGAAAGTTCAAACGAAATTGAGGGAATAGTAACAACATCTACAAGAATAAAACAATTAGTTGAAGAAAAAACAACACCAAGAAATCGTGACGAACAAGAAATTGCAGGCTATAGAGATGTACTTAATTTAATTCATGATAGCTTTGATGCTATACCAATTAGTCAAAATTATATTTTACAAATGCATAAAATTTTATATAATCATATGAACAATCCATTAGCTGGAAGAACTAAGAATGTTCAAAATTATATAAGTGCAACATATCCTGATGGCACAGTGAAAACATTATTTACTCCATTAGAGCCATTTGAAACACCTGAAGCACTTGATAAAATTTGTGAAGAATACAATAGAGTAATAGGAAACATGGAAGTAGAACCATTAATAGTTATACCTATTTTCATACATGATTTTTTATGCATCCATCCATTCAATGATGGAAATGGTAGAATGAGCAGATTGCTAACAACATTACTTTTATACAGAAGTGGTTTCTATGTAGGTAAATATATATCATTAGAATCAAAAATTGCAAAAAATAAAGATTTATATTATAAGGCATTAGCAGAAGCACAAGATGGATGGCATGATGGAAAAGAAGATGTAGTGCCATTTATAAAATATTTGTTAGGCACAATTCTTTCTGTATATAAAGACTTTGAAGAAAGATTTTCATTAGTAGAAAATAAAATGTCAGCATATGATATGGTTAAGAATGCAATATCAATGAAGATTGGTAAATTTACAAAACAGGATATCTTAGAACTTTGTCCAACACTAAGTATAAGTTCAGTCGAACTTGCATTAAGAAAATTAGTAGAAGAAAAAGAAATCAAAAGAGAAGGTTCTGGAAGAACAATCTATTATATACATTTAAAATAAAAACATACCTTAAAAATATATAAGATTTAAGGGAAAAAATATTTGGTTAAGGGAAAAATAAATAGCAAATTAACCTAGCAAATTTAATTACTTATTGCAGTTTTTTTGCAAAAAACCTACAAGTATATTTTAAATTTACTTAGCAAATTAACCTTGTCTCGTTATATTGAGATAATCTTATTTTTATAGTATAATAATTTTGAGATTATATATCTAAATTGGAAGTGGGGTAATAAATATGGGGTTATTTTCTAAGGAAAAATGTACTTTATGTGGAGCTGAAGCAGGAGTTCTAGGAAGAACCAAATTAAATGATGGAACATTTTTATGTTCGAATTGTGTTGCAAAAACAGGTATTAGTCAAGGATTTACTGCAAATACATTAAAAGGATTATCATTAGATGGAATAAAAGAAAGAATTGAGTATCATGAAAAAGATATGAAAGAAAACTCAGAAAGAGTAGCTAATTTTAATGCTACATATCAAGTAGGAGGTTATATATGGTTTGATGATAATCATAAATGGTTTTTATTTCCACAAGGTACATTTAGTTCTAAAATAAATAATTGTTATGTTTTTAAATATGATGAGATAGTAAATTTTGAAGTTCTTGAAGATGGAACAGTAATAACTAAAGGTGGGCTTGGAAAAGCATTAGTAGGTGGTGCAATATTTGGACTAGCAGGGGTTATTGCAGGAGGAACATCAAAAAAGACTAAAGAAATTTGTAATAAGTTAGAAATTAAGGTTACTACAAGAAATCAAGATAGACCAGTTGTATACCTGAATTTAATAAATACTGGATTTAAGAAAAGTGGTTTTGTATATAAACAAGCATCAAAAAGTGTCCAAGATATCTTATCAAAATTCCAAATTGTAGTTGATCAATTAGAACAAGAAAAAGGTGTTACAAAAGAATCAACATCAGGTACATCATCTGCAGATGAAATAAAGAAATTTAAAGAACTATTAGATATGGATGCAATTACTCAAGAAGAATTTGATACTAAGAAAAAAGAATTATTAGGACTATAGAATGTATTAAAGGAGTTGATTTTGTGGTAAGACTACTGTAGATGTTTATGTCAGAAGTAGATCAAGATAAATATCCAAATATAACTCAAAGATATCGTTTTGAATTAAAAAAGTAGAACTTTGAAGAAGGGTTAGAAGATTAGAAGAAAAGAGACCTAAATAATGTTTAGGTCTTTTTCTAATATTAATAATTAAAATTCTAGAAAAAATGGTTATAGAGTTGTATAATTTTAATGTAAGGTAGAAGATGGAAGAAAAATTAAATAAATTATATAAAGAATGTATAAAAGAATTGAATATGGTAGGTATAGATATATTAGATGAAAGATACTATGGAAAAATAGACATATCTATTGCTAAGAGAAATAATAAGAGATATGGATGCTGTAGACAAGAAGAACCTGATAAGAGATATAAGGCTATAACTAAAAGAGGAAGAAGAAAGATTATAAGATATGAAAGGTTTAATAGACATCATATTGAAATTAGTAAATGGGTTTTAGAACTTGAGAATAATATTATAAAAAATACAATAATACATGAGCTTATACATTGTATACCATATTGTAATAATCATGGCTCGGAGTTTGAGAAATATGCAAAACTAATAAATAATGCTTATGGTTATGATATATCTAGAGTTGGAGATAAGAAAAAAGATTATGAAAAAAGTAATTTAGAATATTCTGAAGGACAAAAGTATAACTATAGGGTGGTATGTAAAGGCTGTGACCAAGAATTTTACAGACAGAGGATTAATAAGGATTTTACTAAAAAGTATGTTTGTGGTAAGTGTAAGAGTAAGTTTGAGGTTGTTAGAATAAAATAAAAGATAGGGTCATTATGGGAAAATTAAACTATACTTTAGCAGAAAATAAAAGCTAAAGTTGGAGATGAAGATCATGGTGGATACGGATTTAAATTAATAAAGAAAAAATTAAAAATATAGAATATAATTAAGTTTAAAAATGGAGGAAAATATGATTAAATTAGTATTAGTAAGACATGGACAAAGCATGTGGAATTTAGAAAACAGGTTTACAGGTTGGACAGATGTTGAACTTTCAGAACAAGGAATAAAAGAAGCTAAAGAAGCAGGAAAAGTATTAAAAGAAAAAGGGTTTGGATTTGATGTTGCATATACATCTGTTCTAAAAAGAGCAAATGATACTTTAGGGTATATTTTGAAAGAATTAGGAGAACAAGATATACCTGTAAAAAAGAGTTGGAGATTAAATGAAAGACATTATGGATCATTACAAGGATTAAATAAGAATGAAACAAAAGAAAAATATGGAGAAGAACAGGTGTTATTATGGAGAAGAAGTACAGATGTAAGACCACCCGCATTATCTAAAGATGATGAAAGATATCCAGGAAATGATCCTAAATATAGTGAATTAAAAGAAAATGAATTACCAACAACTGAAAATTTAATAGACACTATAGAAAGAGTTATGGTATATTGGAATTCAGATATAGTAAAAGATTTGGAAGAAAGAAAAAGAGTTATAATTGCAGCACATGGAAATAGTCTAAGAGGTCTTATAAAATATCTAGATAATATGACAGATGAAGAGGTTATAAAACTTGAACTTCAAACAGGTAATCCAATATGTTATGAATTAGATGATAATCTAAAACCAATAAGACATTATTATTTGAAATAAAAATAAGAAAAAACAACAATTAATTTAAAAGATATGTTATATAATTATAATATATCTTTTTTTAATGTATAAAATATGATAGATTTAAGGTATAAAGTATTAGGAGGTAATATATGAAGAAAAATGTAGAAAAGATATTAATAATTTTAAATGTAGTATTAGTTGCTATTCCGTATTCTATGTATTTTACAGGGATTGATATGCAATCACTTCATTTTATATGGGCATGGATTATAACATTTATACTTGGAATAATAGTAGAAGTTTTTTCAAAAAATGAAAAATTCAAAAAAATATACCCACTTACAGCTATGTTAATAGGTATGCCTTTTGTAATAGTATTTTTATCATCAATATATAGACAACTTGTGATATTTGATGGTAGTACTATTGCTATAATATTAGTACATTATATGTGTGCAGCTTCAGGTAGATCTGTTGTAGAATGTTGTAAGACAATATTTGAACATATTACAAAAAAGAAAGATGGTGAATAATATGTTAAAAATAAGAAAAGACTTATGGATAATGATAATACAATTTATTGTATTTTTGGGAGCACAAATAATAGCAAAGTTATCAGGTGACATGTATGGTTCACTGTTTGTAGTATTAATAATATATCCTATTTCAGTTTTAATACTATCAATAGCTATTTTTTGGACAAAAAGTAAGCTTAAATACTTATACCCTATATATGTAGCTATAATTTTTTTACTAATGTCATATATATTTTTAAATAGTTCAGCATATATTTATAGTGTTATATTTGCAGGAATATCGGTATTTAGTATGTTAATAGGATTTATTGGTAAACATATATTAAAATTTTTACAGAAGAGAAGGTGAAAAATAAGAATGAAAATTAATATGAAAAGAGGAATAATATGAATGAATTTAATGCGTTTATGACTCCAATTTATGTATTTGTAGTCCTTTTCTTTATTGCGGCATTAATTGTTGATAAAAATAGGACTAAAATCTTGGGATTTGCAGGAGAATTCTGGGTTCGTAGGGAATTAAATAAGCTTCCCCAAGAATATCTTTATCTAAGTGATGTTATGTTAGAAGTTGATGGAAAAACAACACAAATAGATCATATTGTATTTTCTAAATATGGAATATTTGTAATTGAAACAAAACAAAGGAATACATATATTACTGGAAATGAACATGATAAGTATTGGATAGTAAAAGCAGGAAGAAAAAAACATTATATGTATAATCCAATACATCAAAATTATGGACATAAGAAAGCTATAGAAAAGATATTAGGTTTAGATGATAATCAGGTAATAGATATTGTCTGTGTGAGTGGTCAAGCAAATTTGAGAATAAAGTCAAACAAAGTTGTTAGAGTAGAGAGATTAGTAGATAGAATATTATTTGAAAAAGAGGGAAAGATAGAAGACTATGTTAGTATGGCACATAGAATAAATGCAATGAATATAGTTGATAAAAACTATAGAAAACAACATATAGAAGATATAAAGGAAAATATTAATAATAACAATGAAGAATTAAGAAAGGAAGTTGTTATGAATAGATGTCCTAGATGTGGAAATGAACTTGTTATAAGAAAAGGAAAAACAGGAGAGTTTATAGGATGTTTAAGTTTTCCAAAGTGCAGATATACAAAGGAAATAAAAAAGAGTAATACAGAAGATACGACATTATTTTAGAGAGGTAAATATGGCAGATATACAATATGCAAATGCATATACAGAAGTTTTAGATATATTAAAATATATATCAAAAGAAGATTATGAAAAGATACCAAAAAGTAAGATAAAAGTTTTTGAAGAAAATAGTAATAAGAATTATAGTTTTACATATGATGAAAGTAAAACATTAGAAGAACAAAATGTATCTGAAATAACAAAAGCTATAATAGCAATATTATTTAGAGATTATTGGGCAACAAAAGAACAAAGATATATAATTATAAAAAAACAACAAGAAATTAAAGAACAAAAACAAAAAGAGCTTATGGCTAAATTTGAGCAAAACAAGAATATTTCTGAGAAAGATTTAAAAAAGGTTAATGTAGCAAGTGATTTAGATTTAGATATAGACTATGAATTATTAGGAACAAATGTACAATTATATAAGAAAGAAGAAGGATTTTTTGAAAAACTTGTAAATAAAATAAAAGAATTGCTTAATATTTAGGGGGAATGTTTGAAAGAAATAATGGAAAAAGAAGAAAATACTGTAACATTAAGTGAACTTATAAATAGAGAAAAAGAAATGAAAAAAAGATTTTTTCTTCATTTCACAAGAAAGAAAAATCAAGAAGATATAGAAAAAAAAGGATTAGATCCAAAGGCAAAAAAAGAAAATGCAGTAGCAAATGATAAAGAGACACCAGTAATATATTTTTCAGAAGGCCTAGATGGTATGTTTGAAACATTAAATACATGGGTAAGATATGAGTATTATAATAAAGTACAAGAAAGAAGAAGAGAAGGAATTGATGTAAAGTTTGGAAATGAAGAGATTGATCCTAAAATTTTAGAAGAAGTACATGAAAAAATGTATAATGATTTAAAAGATAGAATGTATTATAGTATTGATCTAGAAGAAGGGATTGATTATCTTGAAGATGATATAGATGATAAAAAAATTGATTTAAAAACTAGAAATATACCTGAATTCATTATAAGAGATGCAAAATGGCAATATGGTGATGGAGAATATAGTGATTTTAATGATGTTAAACAAGAAAGATGGAATAGAAATACAATAAAAGGTAAGGTAATTGAACCAGAAAAATTAACAAAGGTTATATCAGAAAAAGGAGATATTGATGCATTAACAGTAGTTATTGAACAATATGAAAGATATGATAATGATTCAAGGGAAAAATTAAAAGAACTTTCAGACCTTGTTAATTATTGTAAGGAGAAGATAAGAGAAGAAAAAGAAGTTAGTACCAAAGAAAATTTAGGAGATAAGAATAAGGATATTAAAAAAAGAATAATAAGTGAGGTATATGATAAATTTACAGATGTTGAACAAATTAGTATTGTTGAAAAGACTATTGAAAATGATGAAAAAGAATTTATATTAGAAGATATAAGTAAGGATGATAAAGAAGAAGAGATGGGAAGGTAGCTTATGGTAGATGTAAATAAATTAATGAATGAATTAGAAAGTGTATTAGAAGATCCTGATAAGATAGAAGAAGTTGAAAATACAATAAGAGAAGAAGAAAAAATTATAGTAGAAAGAATATCAGAAGAAGAGAGCTTTAAGGTATAATATCTTAAAGTTTTTTTAGTTAATTACTTGTGAATTTTTAGTACAGATTTTTATTGAAATTAATACAAAAATGTAATAGAATGGTAACAAGAGGTGAGGATGAAAGAAAAAATACTTGAGGGGATTAACAATATTTTAGGGTACACATTATTAGCATTAGTGTGTTTAATAACATATAATTTTATACCAGTACGGTGCAATAGTAGGTACAGTGGCAGTATATGCAATGTCTTTACCTATTATTTCTGCTTTATTAGTAAGTATAGTGGTACTTTTAGTGACAAGTCCTTTAAGTATATCAGTATATTTAATATTTCTTGTACTATTTGTGATGGAAACATTAGTTTTTAAACCACTTATAAGTTATGAAAATAGGAATGAAAGAAAAAAAGTTGGAACGTATCTTATTGTAACAATGTCAATAATACAAATAATAAATTTAGGAATTATAAGAAGTGTGATATTTGCGATTATAATGTATGGAATGTATAAGATAGTAGTAAATGGACTGTCGGTTGCATTTAATAATCAGAGAAAGATTGTGTTTTCAAATGAAGAAATAATAAGTTTAATTTTTACTATAATTATATCAATAGTATTTAATTATGATATGATTAAAAATATAAATTTTTTAGGGTTAAACATACAGAATATATATATAATGATTTTAGCTATAATTATAAGTATAGTTGTTCCTAAAAGAGGTGCAGTAATAGGAATAATAACACTTGGAGTACGGATATATATTGATGAAAAATATTTTGCCTTTAGATATGTATAACAGTATTAATTATAAGATGATATATATTACATTATATGGGATAATACTCTCTTTTGTTGTTAGGTTTAATAAAAAATATGCACTTTTAAGTTTATGGACAGTAAATCTTATTGTATTTACATTAATGTATAATGATTTATATACATATATGTTATATATATGTATTCCAACAATTATATCAAGTGTAATTTTAATTAAAAGTATGGATATTGATTTCACAAAAATCCTTAATAATGAATATATATTAGAAGATCGGAAGTGAAAGGAGATTAAATCCAGCTAAAGTAGAAAAGAAAATTAACATTCGGTAAAAATACTCCAGAAAAGAAAAAAGAAAAATATATTTTAAATAAGCTTGAATCTGAAGAAAATATAAGGAATTTTGAAGAAAAAATAATATTACATAAGAAAATTAAGAAATTAAATATATATAATCAAATAGTATATTTTGACAAAATTATTAAAAATATATATCTTGAATGTATTAAAAATAATAATATATTAAATATTCATCAAATTTGTGATATATTAAATATGAATAATCTAATTGTTGATATAGAAGATAAAGAAACTATTAAAGAATTAAAAGTTTTAAGAGAAGTATCTGTAAGAATAATAGGGAATAAGAGAAAAAAGATACAAAAAGAATATGAAGAAAGACTTAAACAAGAATTAGAACAAGATATAGAAAGAAAAGAACTAGAAGAAAAGAAGAAAAAAGAAATAGAATTAAATTTTGATTTAGAATCAACTTCTAATTCCATAATGTCAGAATTAATATTAGAATCAGAAATCATAGATGATCAAGAAGACTCTAAAGAAAATAAGAAAATTGCTAAAAAGTTAATAGAAATAAATAAAAATGCAATAAAAAGTATTAAGAATAAACTTTTAAAAGAATAGGAGAAAAAATATGGCGGGGAAGAGATTTAAAGATACTGAAAAAAAACTAAATATTAAAAAAGTATTATTAATCTTGATGATACCTGTAGTAATAGCTGGAGGTTATTTTGGTTATAAGGAGTTGCCAAGATTTTTAGAAACTTATAATGTTACAAGAGTAGCAACAATAGGATATTACCCATATAAAAATGAAGAAGGAAAATGGGGAGTTATAAATCGGATCTGGTGATATAGTAATACCAAATCAATATGAAGAAATGATAGTAATTCCTAAAAAAGAAAAAGATGTTTTTATAGTAACAGAAGTCACAGATTATGAAAAAAAAGAATATAAAAATAAAGTTTTAAATTCAAAAGGTACACAAATATTTAAAGAATTTGATAAGATAGAGCCAATTGAATATAATTCTAGCGATATTTTATATGATAAGAATGTATTGAAATTCTATAAAAATGGTAAGATTGGACTTATTGATTATGAACGGAAATGTGAAGTTTGAACCAGAATTTCAAGAACTATCTATTATGGGAAATATTACAGAAAAGTTATTAATAAAAAAAGAAGACAAATATGGAATTATAAATACTAAAACATATTCATATTCTATTCCAAATATATATAAAACAGTAGAGCCAATAGATAATACAGATAGTAATACAAATTATGATGTTGTATTTGAAAATTTACATGGAGTTATGACTGAAAATGGTAAAAAAATAATACCAACAGAATATAATGAAGTTTTAAAAATAAAATCATCAACATATGTTGCAGCTAAAAAAGATGGAGACATATCATTATATAATTTAAATGGAGAAAAGGTATCACGGATATATAAAAGGAATAAAAGAAATAAAAGATGATGTTATTATATATGAAAATTCTGGAAAAGTTGGTGTGAAAAAATTAGATGGAAAAGAATTACTAAAACCAGAATATGAAGAAATTAAAAAAATATCAACAAATATATATATAGCAAAAAAAGAAAAATATAATGTTCTAAAAATAGAAGAAGGTACAGAAAATGTTAATATAACTGAACTTATGGAAAATGGAAAAGATAGTTTAGAGTATTATAAAGAAGGAACATTTTATATAGCATCTAATAAAAATGAAGGACAAGAAGAATTTTATAATAGTGACTTAAACTTAAAATTAGAAGGTAAATTATTAGAATATAATAAAAATGAAGGATATATTAGAGTTCAAAAGAAAGATCTAAAAACAGAAGCATTTTATAATTTTAAATTTGAAGAAATTTTAGAAGAACAAGCATATAAGACAAATAATTTATTTAGATTTACTGAAAATGGTAAAGTTGGGTTTAAAAATAGTAAAGGTGTTGTTATAGTACCTGCAATTTATGATGATGCAACATATCAAAATATATATGGATATATTGCAGTAAATAGATCAGGAAAATGGGGAAGCTTAGATTATAATGGTAAGGTTGTTGTAGAACCTAAATATGATCTTAAGGATTATACATACATAGATTTCATAAAAGATATGTATAGATATAAAGATGCAGATATAGTAGCATATGTAAAAGAATAATAAAATAATACTTAAATATAAGTAAAGAAATTAATAGTACAAAAGAGAATAATAATTATGAGAGAAGAAAAATTTAAATATCAATATACATATCATATACTTCCATATAAATATGAAGGTAGATATGATGAATATATAACAAAATTATTAAAAGATAGAAATGTGATCGAATATAGATATGATAAAGTTAGAAATTTAGAGTTATTTTCATACTTTAAAAAAGACATACTAGATCTTATGTTTTATGAATTTCCATATAAGGATTCAGAAGATTTAAATATTCAAGAAAAAGTCAGAAGACTTGTAAAAGAAGAAAGTATAACATTTGAATATGATATTATAGATAAAGAAAAGAATAAAATGAAAATGGGAGATATATTTAAGATTCCATTAGATGATAAAAATAATAAGACACTAGAAAAAGAAAAAACTAGTATAAAATTTGATATAGAAGATTTTAAAATAATAGTCTTTAAATCAGGTTTAGCATTTATAATTTTAAAAACTGTAATAACAAATACAATAAGAATATCTGATGTTTTAGATTTTAATTATAGATTTAAAAGTATACTTTCTAAAAAAGATATTTTAAAAAAGCTTGATAATATAGAAATAAGTCTTTTAGGAGATGAAATAAACGGGATTGAAAAATTAAAGCAAATATTATTAAGTTATATAGGTAGTGATAAAACTAATAAAAGTTTTAATAATGACAATGAATTTTACACATTTTCATATTTATGTGTGGATAATATGTATAAAAATAATAATGATAATAAAAATATTTTTAAAGAGATATATATAAAATATTCAAGAATATTACAGTCGAGTTATGATGCAGAAGGATTAGAAGAGGAAACTATTGTATCTAAAAATATGAAGGCAATAAAAGATACAAATATAGGAATAACAAAGACAAGTTCAATGCTGTTATGTTCACGGAACAGATCCATTTAATTATACAGTACTACCACGTGATTATGAAACTAAAATGTTATATACATATATTTTAACATTATATCAAAAAATATTTTTAGATATGATAGATAAAGAACTTATAAGTGAAAATATAGGAAAACAAAATATAGGTAGAGCTAAATTTAACGATTTTATAACAAATATGTGGTATAATGAAATTACTCTTTCTGAAAAAGGAAGTATATATTATGATTATTTAAAAAGAGTAATGGAGTTAGATAAAACTTTTAAAGAAATAAACATAAAATATAAGTTGACTTTTAGATATAATATGGTTGAAAGAAGCAATACTATTTATAAGTTTTTTGGGTTTATAGGAATTATAATGATAGGGATTAATATATATAATTATTTTTGGAAATAATTATATATTATAATATTAAATAGTTATTAAATTAGGGAAATGAATGGAAATAGGAATAGATAGTATAGAAATAGAAAGAATAAAAAGAATATATTTGAAAGAAGGTAATAAGTTTTTAGATAGAATATATTCTAATAAGGAAAAAGAAGAACTATTACTTTTGAAAAAAAGCAATACTTCTAGATTATATACAAAACTTGCAGGTAAATATGCAGTAAAAGAGGCAGTATATAAGGCAGTTCGGAAATATTAAATATAGAGATATAGAAATATTGAATTTAAAAAATGGAAAGCCATATGTAAATATATATAATAAAAATGGCGAGGAAATTGAAGATTATAATATTTTAGTAAGTATAACACATGATTTAACAAATGCCATAGCAATGGTAATAATAGAAAAGAGGAAATAAATGTTTGATTCACATGCACATTTAAATAGTGATAAATTTGAAGGTAGATATTTAGAAAATGTTGAAAAGGTGATGGAAAAAGTTGAATATGTAGTAATTCCAGCATGGGATTATGAATCATCTATAAAGGCATTGGAAATATCAGAGAAATATGCAAATATATATGTGGCACTTGGACTTCATCCGACAGAAGTGCCTAGATTTCTGAAAGAAGCAGAGAATTTAAATTTAACATTTGAAGAATATATTAATAATATATTGGATAAAATAGAAAAACTTATAGTTAATAATAGAAAAAAAGTTGTTGCAATAGGAGAGCTTGGTCTTGATTATTATTGGGATAAAGAAGAATATACTAGAAATCTTCAAAAAGAAATGATGATAAAACAAATAGAACTTGCAAATAAGTTGGAATTACCGATTGTAATACATACAAGAGATGCAACAATAGATATGATAAAATTATTAAAAGAAAATGTAGTAGAAAAAAGGGGAATAATGCATTGTGTTCCTATTAATGAACATTTGATAAAAGAAACATTGAAAATTCGGATATTACATATCTTTTGCAGGAAATATAACATTTAAAAATGCAAAACCTGAAGAATGTATTAAAATAGTACCACAAGATAGAATATTAGTAGAAACAGATACGCCATATTTAACACCAGAGCCAATGAGAGGAAGAGAAAATACTCCTGAGAATGTAAAATATGTTATTTCAAAAATATCAAATATACTTGGTGTTAGTGAAGATGAAATAGAGAAGATTACTACATTTAATGCAAAACAGATATATAATATTTGCGATTAATATGGAAAATAGAGGTAAAAAGATAAAGATGAATTTACTTGTAGATAATATGATGGAAAAATCAACAAAATATAACCAATATATAGGGAAAATAACTAAAAGTAGTAGTCCAGTTTTAATTACTGGGCTTACTTTTGCATCTAAAAGTTTTATAGTTGGAAATACAATATTAAGTTTGAATAAAATATCTAATAATGGTAAAAAAAATATATATTATTATATTTTAGAAAATGAGTTAGATATTGAAAAGAAGAAAAGAGATATAGAATATTTTACACAAAGACTGGATATAGAAATATTAGAATTTCCCAAAAAAGATATAAGAGATTTTGATATAGTTTCTGAAAGTTTAGAAATATATATAAAAAGGATGCAATTATTTAGTAAAATATTAGATAAGAAGCAAGATAGATTAAAAAAAGATGTTATTGTAATTTTATCAATAGAAGCAATGATGCAAAGATTATTACCTTTAAATATATTAATGAAAAATAATATTAGTTTAAAAAAAGAACAAGATATATCTTTAGATTTAATTATAGAGAAATTAGTTAGAATGGGCTATAAAAGAGAAGATATTGCAGAAAATATGGGGGAATTTTCTGTAAAAGGTGGAATTTTAGATGTATCTACAGAGAAAGAACAAGGAATCCGTATAGAGTTTTGGGGAGATGTAATAACATCTATAAGAACATATAGTAATATTTCACAAAAAAGTTTAAAAGAAAAAGAAGAAGTTTTAATATTACCACTTACTGAATATATATTTGAAAAAAATATAGAACAAATAATTGTAGATATAAAAGAAAATAAATATGAAAAAAAGAATAAAGATGAAATTGATAAAATATTAAAAAGCAAAAAAAGTAAAAAACTAAAAAAAAATAAAATATTTGAAGAAAGTCTAGAAGATATAGAAAGATTAATACAAGGAGAAACAAATCAATTAATAGAAAAATATATAGATTATTTTTATGATACAAAAGAATATTTAGCAGATTATATTTTAGAAGATGATTATATATTTTTAGATAATTGTATAAAATTGATTGAAAGATCTAAAGGTGTTATAAAAGAGGCAGAAAATCAAAATTCTGGATTAATTGAAAGAGAAAAGCTTTTAAATCAAGCACTTGACAATATGTGTGTATATGAAAATATATTAGAAAAAATTTCTGATAATAAAATAAAATATACATATTTAGAAGAAGAAAATCAAAAAATCTTAGATAAATATATTAAAAAAGCAAAAGAAAATGAGATAGACTTTAATTTTATAGAATATAGTTTTGTAAAAACTGAACTTCAAAATTTAGAAAAAATTATAGTTGATGAATTAAATAAGAATGAAAAAATATATATAATAGCATACGAAAATTATAATTATATTTTAGAAGATATTATAAAAAAGAATAATTTAGATAATAAAAAAGTTATAATTTCAAAAGGAAAAATATCTAAAGGATTTAAATATTTAGAACAGAATCTAGAGAAAAAAGACACAAAATATATAACAGAAAATCAATTAAAAGATAGTTTTTTAGTTATTTCTATAGATTCTGAGACAAATAGAAATAATGAAAAAAGAGTTGGGAAAAATAGTCTTTTTACAAATGCTGAAAATATAATATTTGCAGATTTAGAACAAGGAGATTATATTGTACATAGGGTAAATGGGATAGGTAAGTTTATTGAAATAAAAAAGGTTGAAGTACAAGGAATAAGTAAAGACTACATAAAGGTTGAATATAGAGATGGAGATTATCTATATGTGCCAACAGATGATTTATCAAATGTTAGAAAGTTTGTAGGATCTGCACGGAAATGCACCAAAACTTAATAGACTTGGTACAAAAGAATGGGAAAAAACTAAAGCAAGAGTTAAGTCTAATTTAAGAGAAGTTGCATTAGAACTTATAAAATTATATTCCAAGAGAGAAAAAGCAAAAGGATATAAGTTTTCAAAAGATGGCAAAGATCAAAAAGAGTTTGAATATGATTTTATATATTCAGAAACAGAAGATCAATTGAAATGTATTGCAGAAATAAAGAAAGATATGGAAAAAGATAAACCAATGGATAGACTTCTTTGTGGTGATGTAGGTTTTGGTAAAACTGAAGTAGCAATGCGTGCAGCATTTAAAGCAGTAAATGACATAAAACAAGTTGCATATATTGTTCCAACAACAGTACTTGCAAAACAACAGGCAAATGAATTTAGAGAAAGAATGAAGAAATTCCCAATAGTTATAGAAGATATAAGTAGATTTAGAACAACAAAAGAGCAAAAAGCTATAATAGAAAGACTTTCAAAGGGAGAAATTGACATAATAGTTGGTACACATAGATTATTAAGCTCTGATGTAAAATTTAGAGATTTAGGACTTCTTATAATAGATGAAGAACATAGATTTGGAGTAAAAGATAAGGAAAAGATAAAAATCATTAAAGATACAGTAGATGTACTAACAATGACAGCAACACCAATACCAAGAACTATGAATATGTCATTATCTGGAGTAAGAGACATGTCTGTAATATATGAACCACCATATAATAGACTTCCTATAAAAACATATATAATAGATAAGGATATGGATATCATAAAAGAAGCAATATTAAAAGAAGTTGAGAGAGGTGGACAAGTATTTTATGTATATAACAGGGTAGAGTTTATAGAAAATATAGTAAATGACCTTAAAAAGAATATAAAAGGAATTACAATAGATTATGCTCATGGGAAAATGACACCAAAAGAAATAGAAAAAAGAATGAAGGATTTTGTTGAAAATAAAACAAAAGTATTGGTATGTACAACAATATTAGAATCAGGAATAGATATTCCTAATGCAAATACTATTATAATAGAAGATGCAGATAAACTTCGGGCTTGCACAATTATATCAGATGAGAGGAAGAGTTCGGAAGGTCAGCAAGGCAAGGATATGCATATATAATGGTAAAAAGGAATAAAAATTTATCAGAGACATCTGAAAAAAGATTAAGGGCGTTAAAAGAGTTTACAGAACTTCGGATCAGGATTTAAAATTGCAATGAGAGATCTGGAAATAAGAGGAGCTGGAAGTCTCTTTGGTGATATTCAGTCAGGACATATGGAACAAGTAGGATATGAAACATATACAAAACTTTTAGAAGAAAATATAAAAGAACTTAAGGGTGAAAAAGTTGATGTTGATAAAAATGTAATTGTAGATATTTTAATAGATGCCTATATACCAGATACATATATAAAGAAACAAAAATATAAGATGGATATATATCAAGAAATTATATATTGTAAGGACAATGGTAAATTAAAAGAGGTTATAAAAGATCTTATAGACAGATATGGAGAATTTCCTACAGTACTTAAAAATTTTGTTAAGATTATAATATTAAGAAATATGGCACAAAATCTAGGAATATCTAAAATAATTGAGAATAAATCAGAATATGTTAAAAATACTGTAAATATTCATATAACAGAAGAGTTTGATATAAATAAAGTAGAACTTCTTATAAAAACATATAAAACAAGAATAAATTTTAAAAAGTCAAAAGATATAGATGAAAAAGGAATTATAGAATACAAGTATAAAGATCCAGAACGAAAAATAGAAGAAATACATGCATTTTTAAATATATTAAAATTAGAGGGAAGAAAAGAAAATGAAAATGAAAACAGAAATGATAAGTAGAAATAATAAATAGAAAGAATATAAGAAAGATATGAATAGTATGAGAATTGAAGAAATAATAACAAGCATAAATAATAAAAAAATTATAGAGACAAATAAACTTAAACAGAAAAAGGAAAGATATGAAAAAAGGGAATATTTAGTAGAGGGAATAAAAATAGTATATGAGTATATTAAATCTAAATTAAGTAATACTAGTAATAATAATCCTAAAAAATTAGATATAGTACATGTATATATAAAAGAAGAACTATATAATAAATATATTAAAAAACAAATTAAGGTAAAAGAAAAACAAATAAAATATATCTTTGAAATGTTAGAAAAATATCAAAATACAGGAAATAAAGAAGAAAATAATAATAATGTATTTAAAGTATTTTTAATTAAAGAAAATGTATTTAATAAAATAACGAATGATGTTAATCCTGAAGGAATAATATTAAGAGTTAAAATGCCAAATAATGATAATATTTTATCACAAAATGTAACAAAAAAAGATGACGATAATGATATAAACAGTAGTTTTAGAATAGTTTTTGAAAATATCTCCGATCCACGGAAATCTAGGAACTATAATAAGAACAGCAGTAGCAGTAGGACTTAAAAAAATATATATAAGTAAAGGAAGTGTTGATATATATTCACATAAGGTTATAAGATCAAGTATGGGAATGATTTTTAAAATAAAGGTTATCGAAGAAAAAATTGATGTAATTCTAAAAGATCTTATTTCCCTAGGATATATTCCTATTAAAACAAAAATGACAGGCAAAAACTTATACACTTATACAACAGAAAATGTGGAAAAAAATAAAAATAAATTTGCAATATTTTTTCGGAAATGAAGCAAATGGAATAAGTAAATATTTAGATAAAAATATAACAGAAAGTATTAGTATTCCAATGAAAGACGATACAGAAAGTTTAAATTTAGGGATATCATTTTCAGTAATAATTTATGAATTATATAGAGTTATTTTAACACAAAATCTAAATATAAAAAATTGAAAAAAGTGCATATTTGTGATATATTTTAAAATATAAGATGTAAAAATTAAAAAATAAAAACAAATATTAGGTAAGGAGGTAGAAGATGCAATATACCTCAGATGATGCATTAGAAGTTGCAGAAAATAAGATTTTAATGTTATATATTTTAGAAAAAGTTAAAAAAGGTATAACATATAAGGTATATTTAGAGCTAGTTACAACACTTACAGAAATAAATTACTTTGTTTTTCATGAAACATTGGAAGAATTAATACAAGAAGGTTTTATTAATAAAGAAGAAAAATTTAAATATATCGCGCAAGATAAAACATTTGATGAAGTATTACAAGAAGGACAATATATTTCTGAATTAGATAAAGAAGACGAAAAGGATGAAAAAGTTATAACATATACACTTTCTAAATTAGGACAAGAGTCTCTTAAAGTAGCTATAAATATGATACCACGGCATAAGTAAGCTTAAGATTGATACAGAATTTAAAAAACATTATAAGCTTATAAAACAAGACTTCTCAGTATCCGCAGATTATTTGCCGGAAAAAAATAAGGTTATATGTAAAGCAGGAGAAGATGAGATTAATATAATACGATTAGAAGTTATGATAAATTCAGTAGATCAAGCAAAGAAAATTGTTAGAAATTGGAAAGAAAAAGCAGACACATTATATTTAGATATTATAAATATATTATCTAAAACAGAAGAAGATGAACTTGAGAAATCTAATCTTACATTAGAACTCTATCAAGAAATGGTTGACGAAAGAAAAGAACAAGAAGGAAAAAGAGAATTAGAACAAAATGAAAATATAGAAGACTAAGAAACAGCATAAAATAAGCTTTCTTAGTTATTTTCATATTATATAGAGGACTTTGTAATAAACATAATAAAAATGGCCATATATATTGAAAAAATAGGAAGTATATAATATTATATAAAAGAAAGAAATGGAGGAAGTGAGTGAAATTAATATCATGGAATGTTAATGGTATAAGAGCAGCATATAACAAAGGGTTTAATGATTTTTTTGATAATGAAAATGCAGATATTTTTTGTATACAAGAAACAAAAATGCAAGAAGGACAATTAGATTTAACAAAAGAGGGATATTATGTCTATTTAAATAGTGCAGAGAAAAAAGGATATTCAGGAACTGCAATATGGACAAAGATAAAACCTTTAAATGTTAAATATGGTATAGATATAGAAGAACATGATAAAGAAGGAAGAGTTATAACTTTAGAGTTTGAAAAGTTTTTTATGGTAACTGTATATACTCCAAATGCTAAAAGAGACTTAGAAAGATTAGAATATAGAGTTAGATGGGAACAAGATTTCAGAAAATATTTAGAAGATCTTAGAACCGTAAAACCAGTAGTAGTTTGTGGAGATTTAAATGTTGCACATAAGGAACTAGATGTAAAAAATGATAAAGCAAATAGAGGACAAGCAGGATTTACTGATGAGGAAAGAAGAGAGTTTAATAATTTATTAAATTTAAAATATATTGATACTTTTAGAAAGTTTTATCCAGAAGAAGAAAAATTTACTTGGTGGTCATATTTTGGAAAAGCAAGGGAAAAAAATGTAGGATGGAGAATAGATTATTTTATAGTATCAGATGAATTAGATAACAATTTAAAAGATGCTATGATATATGATGATATCCTTCGGAAGTGATCATTGTCCTGTTGGAATTGAGCTAGAAATATAATTTGAGAAAGGATAAAAAGATATGAATAATAATAGTAGATCATATAAAAAAAGCAAGAATATATTTTTTAAAATCTTTATACTAGCAGTATCAATAATGTTTGCATATAAGATAATTATGGGAGAAAGTAATATTTTTACAATTGTAAAAGAATTTTTAACAGTATTAAAACCAGTATTTTTTGCTATGATTATAGCATATATATTATATATACCAGCTAAAAGAATAGAGGTATTGTTTGCAGGATTAAAAAACAAGTTTATAAGTTCTAAAGCAAAGGGAATAAGTATAGCAATAGTATATTTAATTGCATTATTAGTACTTACAATATTAATAGTTTTTGGAGGAAAAGTTCTTGCTAAAAATTTTGAAGAACTTATAAAAATGATACCAAATTATGTAAATGATGCTATAAACTTTTTTAAAGGGTTACCTGAGGAAAATATAATTTCTAAGCTTAATATTGATACACAATTAGAAAAGCTAAAACAGATGGATATATATAAGCAAATATTACAACAAATAAGTGTATCTGATGTTATAGGACAGGCAAAGGTTGCGCTTAATTTTGTTAATGGAGTTTTTGATGTTTTTGTAATGATAATAGTATCCATATACTTATTATATTCAAGAAGTGATATACAAAAGTTTGTAAATAAGATAATAACAGCAATATTTAGTGAAAAGGCTAGTGATACATTTACAAAATATGTAGAAAAGACAAATTATATTTTCTTTAGGTTTGTTACAACACAAATTTTAGACGGATTTATTGTAGCTATAATTGTAAGTATTGCACTTTCAATAATGAAAGTAAAATATGCTGTAGCATTAGGATTTTTAATAGGTATTTTAAATCTAATACCATTTTTTGGAGCGATTATAGGTGTTGGTATTACAGGAATTGTAACATTATTTACTGGAGGATTTTCACAAGCGGTATTTTCACTAATAGTTATTACTATATTACAACAATTAGATGCAAATATTTTAAATCCAATATTATTAGGGGAATCTTTAGAAGTAAATAAGATATTAATAATAACATCTGTAATAGTTGGAGGGGCGTATTTTGGAGCACTTCGGAATGTTTTTAGCAGTTCCAGTTGTTACAATTATAACGATTATTATTAATGACATATTAGATGAAAAATTAAAGAATAAGAAGATTGAGAAGATACTTAGTAAAAGAAGAAGATTAAAATTAGTTAATTTAGAAGAGAAAGATAAAAAGATTATACACAAATAATTATAATATATTAGATAGGTAAGAGGTAAGATGAAATTTTTAGAACATATAATAATAGGTATTATAATTGGAATATCAAATATAGTACCAGGAGTTAGTGCAGGAACAATGTTTGTTATATTAGGTATATTTAAAAAACTGATTGATCAAGTGGGATTATGTATAGATGAAGTTAAGAAAATGCTAAAAAATATAACAAAGTTTAAAGAAAAAGATGGAGGTATAAGAGCAGTTGGGATAATGTTTAAAAATATATTTAATAGTCAAAAAACATTCCTTATTCCAATAGCTATAGGAATGGTATTTGCAATATATTTTATTGCAAAATTATTCTCTATCTTAAATCCTGAACAAATAATGTATAGAAACTATATATTTTTAGGATTGATTTTAGGAGGAATACCAGCATTATTTAAAGAATTAAAAAAAGGAACAGATATACAAAATATTAATAAGAGAAAAGCAAATATTTATTTATTTATGTTTATTGGTTTTTTGATTATGTTAATAGTATATATTTTAAAGATAAATGGAATAGGACTTAGAAAAGTAGGATATGAAGAATTATCTATAGCTATGGCAATACCACTTTTCTTAGTTGGAGCAATAGCAGCAGCATCTATGGTAATACCTGGGATATCAGGGTCTATGGTAGTACTGATATTAGGATATTATGAACTTATGACAATAAGTATAAGTAAACTTAATATGGTATTCATAATACCATTTGCTATAGGAATATTAGTAGGTATTATGGCAATATTAAAACTTATAAAATACTTATTAGATAATCATTATACAAAGACATATTCATGTATAGTTGGATTTGTAGTAGGATCACTTTTAATGGTTTTCCCAGGACTTCCATCAAATATAATGGGATATATAATTACAATTATATGTATAATCATAGGATTATTCGCATCATATATGATTGAAAAATATTCTGAGAAAATTAAGGATTAAAATTAGATAAAATAGGATAGATAAAAAAATATCTAGCCTATTTTTTGATCTGAAATAAACTTAAACATAGTATTTTATTCATTTTTGTTATATATAGTTCGATATTTAAGGTATTTTGGCCTCCTTTTAGAATGTGATTTTATAACCTAAAATTATAACATGATATCTAATGTTAAAAAAGAGTATAATAATGTATTAATAATTGAAAAAATGAAAAGTATAATATATTATAATTATGTATATTAAAAAAGGGAGACGGTATGAAAGAGTTTAAAATAACAGATGTGGATGGTGTGAATACATGTATATATGTTATTAAAGATATAAAAGATACAAAAAGTGGTAAAGAATATCCATTTTTGAAAAAAATAGAATTAAAAGAAGAAATTAAAAATCAGTATAGAGTAAAAAGTTTTTCTTTAGAAGAAAATGAAGAAATAATATTATTATCAATTTTAAAAAATAAGATAGTTGTAAATGCACGGTGAAATAAAAGGGGATAGTCTTAATATATGTACTAAACCTAAAGGGATTCACTTTAGTGAAATAGATTTAAATGATTTTGATAATTTATCAATGATGGAAGAAAAAACATTTGTATATGAACCAACAGAAACTAGAAAAATATTTATAATAGATCTTGAAACAGGAAAAGAAGTAGATAGTGCAATGGTTTGGGATGGTAAAAAAAGAGTAAGAATTTGTACTATAAATGTGGGGAGAAAATATTTTGCTTTTGAATATAGGTTGCAAGAAAAAAGAACTATTGCATGTGGGATGTGTAAATTTGAAATGTTAGATGGAAAGTTTAATATAGTTGTAGATGAGAGAGAAACAAATAGGATAGATTATGATCATTTAAAAGAAAATATTAGTAAAGGAATCTCTAAATCAATAAAAAGTGTAAGAGAAATAAGAAGGGGTGAACATGAAATTAATTAATAAGATAATAACATTATTGAAAAAAAATTTAATCTTATTATTTGCAGTATGGTTAATAATTGCAATTATTATAATACCTGCATTATCACTTGCTATAGCACAAGGTTCAGTCCTTGCATCTGCAGATATTGATGCAAGTTTGCCATTTGTAGGGAATTTAACATATTTTATATCAAATCCATTTTTAACATTAGGGTATATATTTAATCCTAGGTTTTTTGGAACATATTTAGAAACATTAAAAAATTTTACAGGAATATATTTTTTGCTTGTAGTGTTCTTAGCATATAAGTATGAAGAATCAAAACCATATGATGGAAAAGAATATGGTTCTGCTAGATGGTCAAAAGATGGAGAACAATACAAGATACTTAGTAAGACTTCAGGGATAATACTTGCAAAAGATAATTATTTACCAGTAGATAAACAAGGTAATACAAATATAATGGTAATAGGGGGATCTGGTGCAGGTAAATCAGCATCTTTCGTTATACCAAATGTTTTAGGACTTTTAGGTTCATATGTATTTACAGATCCTAAAGGTGAGCTTTATGATAAAACAGCATCATATTTTAAAGCAAATGGATATGATGTGAAAGTATTAAATTTAGTAACACCTGAAGCAAGTGATGGTTTTAATCCACTACTTAATGCAGATACTCCAACAGATGTAGATATTATAACAAATACAATAATTAGAGGTCAGGAAACAGGAGCTACAAATGATCCATATTGGGATAATATGGCAGAACAGCTTTTAAAAGCACTTATATATTTCCTAAAGGCTACAAGAGGACCAGAAGAAGCAAACTTAACAAGTTGTGCAAATTTAGTAAGACTTGCAAATAATTCAGGAAATTTTAATGTTGTTACAGACTTAATGGAAATATTACCACCAGATCATTTAGCTAGAAAAGCATATAAGAATGTTGAACTTGCAACAGATAAAGCATATAGTTCAATATTATCAACATTACAATCAAAGCTTGGTAAATTTGAATCACCAGAAATTGCAGCACTTACTGCAACAAATACTATAGACTTTAAAGATATAGGGAAGAAAAAAACAGTTGTATATGTAATATCTTCAGATACACATACAACATATAATTTTATACTTACAATTTTCTTCTCACAAATGATACAACAACTTTATGATTATGCAGATAATAATGGTGGACAACTCGATATACCAACATATTTTTTCTTAGATGAGTTTGCAAATATAGGGCAAATACCAGATTTTGATAAAAAAATTGCAACATCAAGAAGTAGAAAAATATCTTTTAATATTGTGTTACAAAGTTTGGATCAGTTAGAAGCAATTTATGAAAAGACATATGAAACAATTTTAGCAAACTGTGACACACACTTATTCTTAGGTTCAAACTCATTTAAAACAGCAGAGTGGTTTTCAAAATCACTTGGTGAAATAACAATAGGAAAAGAGCAAGAGTCTAAGAGTAAAGGAAAGGGAGAAGGTAGTCGGAGAAAGTACTACTAAATCAACAAATTATTTAGGAAGAGCACTTATGACTCCAGATGAACTTAGAAGGCTTGATGTTGAAAAATGTATAATTATAGTTAAAGGAATTTATCCTGTAATGGCAGATAAGTTTATGTATTTTAAAGAACCAGAAGGGAAAGTGCTTTTTAATTATAGGGCAAACAATAAGGAATATAGGGCAGCAAGAGGATTTTGGCAAGAATTTGATCCATATAGAAAAAAAGAAATAAATAATGAACAAAAGAAAGAAAGAGAATTTAGTCAAGAAGAAAAGGAAATTCTAGGAATTTTTGATGAAGAAAACACGACTAAAAAAGATAATTACAAAAAAGATGTGATGTCACTTAATATAGATGATATAGAAGAAGCACCAATGACAAGTTTTAATAATAATACAAGTAAAGGGATTCCAGGAGCAGTCCCAATGCGGAAAAGAAGAAATTGATACAGCAATTCCAGGGGCATTACCAATAACAATTATCGATGATGATGAAGATGAGGAATATCTTGAAAAAGATAGACCAAAACCAGAAGATTATGATATAGATATTGAAAAAGAATTAGAAAATAAGTTTGATAAATTATTTGGTAGTTTAGAATGAGGGAATTTATGAAAAAAAGAAATGGAATAACAATGGCAACACTTGTAATCACCCTTATAATATCTGTTATATTAATGGGAGTTACAGTATATGGTGTTTTTAATTGGACTAAAAAATCAGGAGATAGTAAGATATATAGTGCACTTTCTTTTGTATATAGAAGGCTTTCAGATTTGGAAGGCATAAAAGAAGAATGTAGAGACGGACATTTAGTATTAAAGGAAAGTATTTCAGATATAAATTCAAAATATCAAAGCAAATTTGGAAGTGATTTTAAATTATTTAAAGATATACCTAACATTTCATCAGCAGGATTTCCAGATGGAGCTACAATACCATCTAATTATGATATATATGAACTAGAAGGTGATTCTTTAGAAAAGATAGGAATATCACAAGCACTTATTCCAAGAGGTATGAGAATATTTTACCTAAAATCACAACAAACAAATTTTAAGGATAAAATACTCACAAATAAAGGTATAATGAAAAAAGACAATTCAGGAAATACAGTAATTACAATAGATTATAGTGATATAGCAAAAATATTTGAAAATACGGATAAAACAGTATTAAATAATTAAAAAAGTAGGGAATATGAAAAAAGAAGAAAGACTACAAAAAGAAAAAGAACATTTAGAAAAATTAAAGAATTTTGATTTAGATATATCTAAAGACAAATATATACTTGGAATTGATGAAGTTGGAAGAGGCCCTATTGCAGGACCTCTTGTCGTTTGTGGAATAATAATGAAAAAAGGCAGTAAGATACTTCGGGGTAAAAGATTCTAAGAAAATAACAGAAAAAAATAGAGTAAGATTAAATAAAGAAATATTAGAAGATGCAGAATATGTTGAAATTGTAGAAGTTTCAGTAGATGAAATAGATAAGATAAATATATTAAATGCTACTAAAAAAGCAATGCAAGAGGTAATAGAAAAGCTAGAAGAAAAATCAGATATTTGTATTGTAGATGCGGTAAAAGGTTTAAAGTCTAAAAAAGAAAATTATAAAATTATTTCTGTTATAAAAGGTGATGATACATCATACACAGTAGCATGTGCATCAATTGTAGCTAAAGTATATAGAGATAGTTTAATGGAAAAATTTGAAGAAGAAATTCCAGGTTATGATTTTGCAAAACATAAAGGCTATGGAACTAAGATACATTATGATGCTATAATAGAAAAAGGAATCACAAAAATACATAGAAAAAGTTTTTTGAAGAACCTAGATGAACATAGAAAGAATAATTAAATAAATACTAATATAATTGAAATATAGTAATAGATAAAAAATATAAGTTTGGAGAATATTATGGATTATAATATTATAGAGATAATAGAAAAAAAGATAAGAAAAGAAGAACTGACAAAAGAAGAGATAGAATTTTTTGTGAGAAATTATACACAAGGAATAATCCCAGATTATCAAGCAGCAAGCTTAATAACAGCAATAATGATAAATGGAATGACGATTGATGAAACATATTTTTTGACAAGTTCAATGATAAATTCAGGAAAAAGAATCACATTTATAAAAGAAGTTCTTGATAAACATAGCACAGGAGGAGTTGGAGATAAGGTAACAATAGCACTTATACCTATACTTGCAAGTATGGGATATTCTGTTTTAAAAATGAGTCGGAAGAGGGCTTCGGTTATACTCGGTCGGAACAGTTGACAAATTTGAATCGATCCCAGGATTTAAGATGGATTATACAATTTCAGAGATAAAGGAGATGATGGAAGAAAATAGTATTGTAATAGCATCACAAAGTAAAGAGTTGGTACCGGCAGATAAAAAAATATATGCACTTAGAGATACTATACGGTTGTACAAATTCTAAACCATTAATAGTATCAAGTATTTTGAGTAAAAAAATAGCATCTGGAGCAAGAAATATCGTTATAGATATAACATATGGAAGTGGTGCATTTATGAAAACGAAAAAAGAAGCTGAAGAATTAAAAAATATGATGTATCAAATAGGAGAAAAGTTAGGAGTTAAAGTAAAAGCGGTTATATCTTCTATGGAAACACCACTTCGGTAATACTGTTCGGAAATAGTTTAGAGATTATGGAAGCAATTGAATATTTAAGAGGAGAAGAAAATCAAGAACTTAATAGTGTTATAATTTTAATTGTTAAAGAATTTTTAAATATATCAGAAAAAGAAGCGGAAGAAAAAGTAAAAGAGACTATAATATCAAGAAGAGCATATTATGAATTTAGAAAGCTTGTTAAACAACAAGGAGGAGACTTAAGAAAATTCTATGATGAATATAATGTGCAGAATAATAAAGAAAAAGGTATATTTTTAAGTTTAGATTTTGATCGGAATTATAAAAAAGATAGAT
>ERZ772827.204-NODE-204-length-33589-cov-4.810640_pt1 | contig 33589 bp, 39 predicted proteins | sample MGYA00580850_ERZ772827 | MGnify/ENA primary metagenome ERZ772827 (study PRJEB29015, sample SAMEA2737950) | human oral metagenome | biome: human oral; feature: human-associated habitat; material: dental | place: China | collected 2145 ... | reverse complement strand
AATCCCTCGCCTTTCGAGGCGTGCCAGTTCAAGTCTGGCCTCGGGCACCATTTTAAAGATTCCTTTTTTTTTCCTTTCTTAAATGGTTACCTAATGTACACATGGGGCGGTAGAGCAGCGGACTTTTAATCCGTTGGTCGAAGGTTCAAATCCTTAACGACCCACCAAAACAGTTAATATTCTTAGATCAATTACCTAGAGTCGATACTCCTTAACGTAAATTTTCTTGTTAAGTGAGTAAATTATGAATGTTAACCACACTTCAAAAAAACCTTATATTGTTACTATTGCCTGTACTAAAGGCGGTTCTGCAAAAAGTACAAATGCTGCAAATATTGGTGCATTTTGTGCTGATCATGGCTTAAGAACTCTGCTGATTGATACTGATACACAGCCTACGCTAAGTTCTTATTATAGCTTGGAACATACTGCTCCCGGCGGAATTCATGAATTTTTATCACAACGAGATATAGACCCTTCCCATATCATTTCTCAAACTGTCATTAAGAATCTAGATTTGATTCAATCAAATGATCCCTCTAATAATGTTAGCCAAATGCTGCGTAATGCACCGGATGGGGCCATCCGCTTTAGTCACCTCATTAAAAGCATTAATAACTATGATGTGATTGTCGTAGATACACGCGGTACACGCGACATTACCGTAGATATGTCGGTTTTGGCAGCTGATGTTCTCTTTTGTCCTATCCTTCCACAAATTCTGTCAGCAAAAGAATTCATTCGTGGCACGATTGGGATGTATCAAGATTTACAAACATTTGAGTCCTTTGGCTTTAAACTCCCCCCATTAAAAGCAATTGCAAATTGTGTTGATAATACCAACGATGTCAAATTTGTTATGCAACAGCTACATACGTTATTTGAAAGTACGTTTGACGGTAGCAAAACCTTCCTTGATTTTTCCATTCCGGATCATGTCGCTTACAGAGAGGCAGCGACCTACTCTCTACCGGTATATCGCCACAGTTCAGCAGAATACCCAGTTATTAAACAATTATGCTGTCTTCTTTTACCCCAATTTACAGCGCATTTTGAACAACCAATGCAACGGGGGTAATTGTCATGACAAAAGAAAAAATTCCTCAAATTAAAGCGAAGCCGGTTTTTTCTGTTGATGCAGAAGCTGCGGTATTGGGTAGTCTTATTTTAAAAAATGAGTTATTTGATGAGGTTTCCACATTAATTTATGCAGATGATTTTTTTAACTATACCCACAAAGTTATCTTTGAAGGCATTGTACATTTGTTACAGCTCGGTAAGCCGGTCGATATTTTAACACTGGAGCAATACTTTACTGATAAGTCACTTATTGATGAGTTTGGGTTGGGGTATCTGGCACAAATTGTCAATAACACCCCATCATCTTCAAATATTGTAGCCTATGCAAAAGTGATTGCACGCCATAGTAAACAACGTCGGTTTGCCGCACTGGGACAGTTTATTGTTAATGAAATGCAGATTTCAAAAGATGATGAGGATTTAGCAGTATTTGAGGAGAACGTTGATAAACAATACACCCATATTACTGTTAATCAAGAAAAGGATACCGTTGCTAACTTAGAGGAAACGTTTGAAAAAATCCTTACACAGATGGAGCAGGCATCAATATCTTCTGATCCAGTGAGTGGTGCACCAACAGGCATTATTGAATTGGACAATATCACAACCGGAGGGCAACCTGGCGAACTTATCATTATTGCAGCTCGCCCTTCAATGGGAAAAACCGCTTTTGCGCAGATTATTGCGCAAAGTACTTTAGATAAATATACGGACGCACCGATACAATTTTATAGTCAGGAAATGCCGGCAGAACAATTGTTACAGCGTTTTATGTCAATGCGTTCCCGGATCAGTTTGCAATCCATTCGTCAAGCTACAGATCTGACTGAATTAGAATGGTCAAAAGTGGCTGAAAGCATGGGACACATCATGAATAACTGGAAAGGTCGCCTGCTTATTGATGATGAGCCTTCCCTTAGTCCATACCGATTACGCGCTAAAGTGCGTAAAAATACTCGTCTATATGGCAAACCCAAAGCCATCATTATCGACTACATTCAGTTAATGCGCAGTACTGGTAAGTTCGAAAATCGTAATCTTGAGTTATCCGAAATCTCAAGTGACCTCAAAAAACTGGCTAAAGAAACCGGATGTCCGGTTTATGCCTTATCCCAACTGAATCGTAGTCTTGAACAGCGCGCCAACAAACGCCCGATTAACTCTGATTTGCGCGATTCCGGCTCACTAGAACAAGATGCCGATGTCATTATTCATCTTTATCGTGATGAGGTGTACAACCCGAATTCCGAGGATAAAGGGATAGCTGAAATCATTATCGGTAAACAACGTAATGGCCCACTTGCCACCGTAAAAACACGATTTCTTGGACAGTACAGTATTTTTGAAAATTTAACGACACAGGATAGAGATTATGAATAACCCATTTATTGCAAAGAATAAAAAACAACAAAGTCAGTTAGATGCCATTGCAAAGGGACTTAATGTACAACCGATTAGTAATCAATCACCGTCTTATCAAGAAACGACAGCGACATATTATCCTGTGCAATCTCAATATATTACGGTGACATTAGACAAATTGCGCCCTTACGAACATAACCCACGTAAGACGCGCAACCCTAATTTTGAAATAATTAAAGAATCCATTCGTCGTCGTGGCTTAGATCATAAACCGAATATTACTCAACGCCCGGGCGAACCGTTCTATATTATTGCTGACGGCGGTAATACGCGCATTCAGGCATTAAAAGAACTCTTCACCGAAACGCAAGATCAGCGCTTCTGGTCAATTGAGTGCTTGTACAAACCTTGGCGAGGGGAAAGTGCGGATAGCGTGGAAGCCGAATTAGATTTGCTGATCGGACATTTAATTGAAAATGACACTCGTGCCGACCTCACGTTTATTGAGAAAGCCTTAGGCATCCAGCAAGCGAAAGAATACTACGAGAAAAAGTTAGGTAAAACCCTTTCTTCTCGGGAGCTTTCAAGTGAGTTAGAAAATGATGGATATATCATATCTCATACTTTAATTGCCAAGATGGAAAAGTGCATAAACTTTCTGTATCCGTATATTCCTGATGTGCTATTCAATGGGCTGGGACATGCTCCAATTGATAAATTACTTGCCATTCGCAATAACGCCTTAGCGATTTGGCAAAATTACCAGTTTGAAATGGAGGTTACCTTTGATGAAATCTGGGGGCACAGCCTTACACGTTGCAACGATGATCAACCATTCCATGTGAAGACCTTTCAAGATTACCTGATTGATGAAATGTCCTCCATGTTAGGCGATCGCGTGAGTTATGAAGTGCTTTTCCTAGAGATCGATCTCGATGAACAACGCTTTAAAAAGATGGCACAGAAACAACATGAGATTGAACAACATGTACAAGAGAGTATCCAGGATGTGCAGACGTTCAAACTTCCTCAAGAACCCTCTCCGGCTATTGATAAGCATATTTCTCCGACTAAAGCCACGAGTACGTCATCGGCAGCCGTGACGGAGAACCAATACAGTATTCCTAAACCGAGCTTACCATCAACGCAAGACACATTACCTCCTTCACTCGATGATGCGGTAGAGGATGATGAACAAGAAACACAAGAACCCGCTGAAGAGGGACATCCCTTAGAAGGACTTTCCTTTGATTTTGCCAAAAACTTGAGCCAACAGTTCGGTATTACCCCGGGGATGACAGTACAGGAGCAGCGTCAACAACGTGCGGAAGAAAATGGATTAACCTTTGCCTGTGTTGGCCGTCAACCGGTTGATGACATTTGGCAGGTTTATCCGGGGCGTCAACATAAAGTGGAAGCCTATTCACTTGCCTTAGATATTGCTGAAAGTGTCGGGCTTACCGATTATGTCGAGCATGTGGTGAAAACACCGGTAGACTACTCTTATCGTATGAAAGCACTGGATAAAGATGTCGATGGCGCCACACGGATGTGTTATGACTTCTTGACTCTTTTACAAACCGACAGCCAACCAGAGACGACTTTTAGCCTATCACCGGACTCTTTACTCCATAGCGAAGAGATTAATGACATTACCTTGGTAAAACTCTTTCGTTTAATTCGCCTTGTTCGCTACATTCGTGCTGAAGGAGGTGCGCAATGAGTATGTTCAGTAATTTAAACCAAGTAGTATTAAATGAGATCCTTGTTAATCTGCAAGAGGGCAACATTAATGTTTGCCGCAACTATGGTTTCTCAAAACAAGAATTACAAGAAATCGAAAAGCTCAGTACGGAAGAAGTTTATGAGCTGGCCAATACTAAAGCACCTTTCGCTAAAGTGGAAATCGATCATGAGGCGTTTTGGCGATTAATTGCCCGAGTGCGAATTTCGTCACAAGAGCGTCGTCTCATCGATCGCGCCTTAATGTTGGGAGCTTCCATACAAATGCTGAACTCTTACTTTGGTTTAACCACCTCGAAAGTCTCTGCACGCCGTAGCTTGCTGGGCAAACAAGAGCCGATGGGACGAAAACCGGCTGCTAGTGAGGAGGAGGAAAAGCAAATTTGGGATTTATGGCAAGCGCATAAAAGTGATATTCAAACGATTGAATCCTCGGAAGGGCTTGAGTTTTTAATTCTGATTGCGGAAGAAACCGGTATTAATTTAACGGAAATTTGGAAATTGGTCAGTCGCTGGAGTACCGCATAAAAACAATATAACGCCCAACCTAGTGCGTTACGTTAAGTTGGGCGTTATCTGTTATCGTGAGTAAAGGAACTTGGGAAAATTCCTTCGTTATTGTAAGCGTGTTCAGAGGCATTGCAATAATAAAAATGAAATATTCTCAAAGAGAATTAAATTATGGATACAAAAATACAAGAACATGGGTTGCTCTTTTTTGGCAATCAACATGAAACCGTGCCAACTCGCTTGCTTTTTGACCCCTATCTCACGTCAAGAGCAAAATTAGCGTGGCAACTTATCAAATACAAAGCAAGAGAATTTCAATCGGGCATGTTCCCATCATACGAGGTGCTTGCAAAATTACTTTCAGATAAGCCTTATGATAATGCTTTGCTATCACGTAAATTGGTGAGTCAAACATTATTGCTACTTAGACTCACACGCTGGTTGACACTTTGTGAAACCCTGCGTAATGCGCAAGGTCAGGTAGTGGGGAATTTTTATATTCTTCACGATGAACCGATGCCGATTATCGATACGATCCAACTTAATCATGACTATATCGCATTGCTCGAAAAATCTATTCATCATAAAGATAGTTTTGTGCGTGCCGTCGCCAACCATATTGTAGAGAATCTCCTGTCTGACAATACGCAGTGGCATTATATTTCTCACATTGATTGGATGCGTGCTCGCCTTCACGATTATCAACAGCGTCCAAAAATGGATGATGTTGAACACGAAAGTGCGGTAGATATTCAAGAAAATTTACTGAGTTCCAATAGGGAACTCAGTGAAAAAACAGGGGAACTCAGTCAACTTGAGCTGAGTTCCAAAAGGGAACTGAGTACCCAAAATGATGATAAGTCATTGATTTCAGGCTTAGTTCCAAAAGGGAACTCAGGTTTTTCACAGTACAGTACAAGTACTAGTATTTATATAAATACGTACTGTACCGGTAATGTGAATGAAATGGATTGGTCAGCCAAGATTCATTTTTCCCCTTTAGAAAAAAAAGCTGTCGCACAAGCAATGCGCGGATTGGATTTAGGTATTTGTAAAGCAATCCTGTTTGAGCTTGAACAACGCGTAGTGAAAGGCGAAGTGAAGAAACCGCAAGGCTATGTCATGAGCTTGATTCAACGCGCGCATCATGGTGAATTTAAACCGTATCTTTATGAGCAGCATTTACAAGGCCAATCTTCTTTGGTGAAAAATGGATTAATGCCACACAACGGAACCCATGTAGTCAATAATGTGAAAACAGATAACGTGGGAAGTTCGATGCAGACAATATCAAAAGAAGAGCGACAAGCGCGTGCCGAGCGTATTCGTCAATTTAGGATCTCAATTTGCGGTTAGGTTTGTATAGTGAACAAACTTTAACCAGTGAAGAAGGGTTCTTCAAAGTACAAATTTTAACCACTGTAAAGGGGCTTTACAAAGTACAAAATTTAACCACTGTAAAGGGGCTTTACAAAGTACAAAATTTAACCACTGTCCAGGGGCTGGACAAAGTACAAAATTTAACCAATCATGAAAAGGTGATATAACATGACAACAACATACAACCAACAACTTGGACCGCTACGTAGTGAAATAACCTTTACGCTGCATACGCAATATGCCACCCGTTTGTGGAATGGGCGTGACTTAGTTAAAAATGAGGAGGGGGATGTCGTAACTTCATCCATCTTGAGTATTCCGAATGCCCTATCTCTACTCAGCCAAATTCAGCAAGCGGCTGAACAGGATGACCCATATGCGGATGATTATTTGCTGCGTTTTGAGCAAAAAGTACTGAACTTTCGCAAAGAAATGCAAGAAATTACTTGGCGCATGGTCCAACTCTACAGCGATAAAATCCCCGAAAACTTTCAAATTGAACGTTGCGCCAATATCGCACCGATTCAATATCCGATTTTTGTGAATACCCAATTAGGCTATCAGTTGCTTTATCTCTTGGCTGATTTCGATTCCTTAGCCCGTACCGTCATGACCGCTTCACATATCGCAATCATTACTCGAGATGATGCGTATGACTGGTTAGAGTCCGGTGCAAAATTGATTCGCCGCGCTTTCGGGATCCTTGAAACCTATAAGCATTCCGGCATTACTCGCCAAGATGCTTTGGAAAATAATGCACGCTACGAAGCTGCGATAAAACGCATGAAATACACCCTAACGCCGGATGTGCTTTCAGGCGCGACACGTGCAACATTTGCCCCAATCATTAAAAAATCATCCATTACTGATCCCAATGAAAATGGAGACACCGGTTCAGTAGAAGTTCAGATTGCCCCGACGCAAGCTGAATAATGATATAAGGAGCCAATATGGATAATGTGCTTATTCCTTCCGATATGTATAAACAACTGGGCAGAACGACACCTCTCAATGATGCACTGAAGCAGTTATTTAGTGAATTGGATTCGTTGCAACAGTATGAATATTTGTATGAAGCCCTTGCAGCAGTACGGGAGGCTTTAATGTTGCAGCAGAATGATATGCTACATAATGTTCGACATAGTCCACTTACCACGCTACCTCTCCACATGATTCGAGATAAAGCATCGTCATCCGGCGGAACGTTTCTTCGCTGGCGCAGTTTTCAAGCATCAAAGAACGGTGGTTCGGTATTAACACCGATATTTAATAATGCCCGTGTACCTTTGGAGTTACGACAAAAACTTGTCTCAGCGGAAAAAGAGCGCATTTTGATTAATCTGCAGGTTTCCGTGTTGAATTTTATGATGAGACAGGTATCAAGTGCGGGTGAAAAAATTAAAGAAATGGAAAATAGTTTATCCGGCTCACGTTTGTAATCGCCGGATCTTCTAGTTTGTAATCATCGGATTGACCTAGTTTGTAATCGGCTCACTAAAAGGCCTTTTAAAGGTAAGGGGACAAGCCCCTTACCTTAACGAAAAAAAGGAGCTGTTCTTTGAATAAAGTTGGTATGACGAAATAAGTAGCTCACAATTCTCTTACTTATCAAGTGAATTTTCTCTTAAGTATTTATTGATATGTGTGCAAAATCTCCGTCAATCAATTCAATATATGGAGAAATCAGTATGGCTGGAATTAATAAAGTGATTATTGTCGGTTTCTTAGGAAACGATCCGGAACTACGTACCATGCCAAATGGTGAAGCGGTCGCGAATATCAGTGTAGCCACATCCGAGGCTTGGACAGATAAAAGTACCGGTGAGCGGCGAGAAGTGACAGAATGGCATCGTATCGTATTCTACCGTCGTCAAGCAGAAATTTGCGGAGAATATTTAAAGAAAGGTTCCCGCGTTTACCTTGAAGGTCGTTTACGTACCCGTAAATGGCAAGATCAAAATGGTCAAGATCGTTATACCACAGAAATTCAAGGCGATGTTTTACAAATGTTAGACAGCCGTTCTGATCGCCAATCTGATAGCTATGCAACTCCGGCAGGCAAACCAGCAGCCGAAGCACCGATGGATAACTTTGATGATGACATCCCCTTCTAGCACTCATATAGTTAGAGCTGACGAAATGATTTTGAGGTGAATCTGTATGAAAAAAATAATTTTTGTTTTATCTGCACTGGTGACTCTAGGTGGATGTGCCGAGTTAAATTCATTTAATGAAGCTGTCGGTAATGTTGCCGGACAATTGAATAGTGTTCTTGGTAAAGGGAATTCATCCAGTGCTTCTGATGGCGTGTATACTCGAAGCTCAAGCTCTTACCGTTATAACGTTGAGGACTTTGTGGTTTCCTCGAAAAATATTGACACGCTATACGTTAAAATCAAACGAAATCTCCTATTTAAAACCCGAGATGAGGAATTAAATGGATTATCCGGTTTTGAACGTAAACGTTATGAAGAATTGCTTGATGAACAAGGACACGCCCACGAAACGACACCAAGTGTATATTATCATATGGTTAGTAGCTATCGTGGTCATCGAAAAGTAGATATGACCCTTGCAAAAGAAGACGGTAAAGTTAGAATTTCTTGGATTGCTTCATCGAATGAAGCCGATTTCGGCCAATTTGTTAAATCAGAAGTGATAAAAGCAATAAAATAATACGATAATAAACATAGTGTAGGTAATTAATACCTCATTCTCCTTGGCCCTAACTGTGTTAGGGCTTTTTTTAGGTTATTTTTAAATTCCGACACTGATAGTCTTGATTATTTAGGTATCTCAAACGTTTACCCTTTGTTTACAAGGGATGTCTTTCTCCCGTAATAGCAAAATATAAATTGAGCGGTTCAAAATTAAGCGAAGATAATAGGCTTGCTTTCTTTGAAAGAATTTTGGCCTTTTCTTTATCATTTCTAACTAAAACAGGAAATTCCTTTACACCATTTGCAAGCAACCAAAGCGTTCTTGTCATACCATCATTAAGACTACAGCTTATTTCTCCATCTTTAATGTGAACATTAACATCGGCAAGTGGAACCGGAGAATCCATACTTTTAGCAAATCCGTTTTCAGCAAGATGGAACTTATAATCTTTTCGCCATTTTGACTCATCGCCAGCACATACACTTTGATCTACCGCATACGGTGAGTTCTGCCATAAAAGGAGAAACTTTTGTGCTTCTACGATAACAATCCTGTTCTCTTGATTAGCTATATTTTCAAAATGTTGTGGATAACGCATATATACGACTTTTTGTTCTCTCGTTTTCATTCTAAAAATAATATATCTGTCTCGGCCTGAGAATCTAAGTGTATCGACCATCACACCAATTGATGAAGGGGTGAGCTTTATCATGATTTATTCCTTAATTTAAAAAGAATTCCTAATTGTGGTTTATCTTATTACATCGAAAATATCTCTCAAATATCAATGAGAGAAAACATCATGAAATTATTTTTGTGTGAGAAACCATCACAAGGTAATGATATTGCCAAAGTATTAGGCGCGACAAAGCGGGGGGAGGGTTGTTTATCAACACCTGACGGCCAGCTTACGGTTACTTGGGGGATCGGTCATTTAGTTGAACAATTAAATCCTGAAGAATACGATCCGGCTTTCAAGAAGTGGGCATTTGAAACCTTGCCAATTATCCCTGGCAAATGGGGGCTTTCACCTAAAAAAGAAACCAAAAAACAATTCAATGTTGTGATGAAACTGATCAAACAAGCTAAGCTTGTCGTCATTGCAACTGATATTGATAGAGAAGGCGAAACTATAGCAAGAGAATTACTGGATTTAGCCGGCTTTCGAGGACAAATAAAACGCCTTTGGTTGTCAGCGCTAGATGAGGCAAGTATTCGTAAGGCTTTAGCTTCTCTCAAAAACAATGAAGAAACACTACCGCTCTACTACGCAGGGCTTGCACGTAGTCGAGCAGATTGGCTTATTGGTATGAATTTCTCACGTCTCTATACCTTATTGGCTCAACAAAAAGGGTATCAAGGAAAGCCTTTAAGTGTTGGGCGGGTACAAAGTCCTACATTAAGCCTGGTTGTGAATCGTGACCGAGAGATAAAAAACTTCATCCCGAAGCAACACTTTACTTTGCAGGTAATGCTTTCTGACGGGAAACAGCATTTTGCTACGCAATATGTTATCCCGGAGCAATATTGCGATCCTGATGGTCTTTGTTTGTCTGCTCAAGTGATACAAGCGGCAAACCAGCAAATTCGGCAATTAGGCCAAGCGAAAGTAGAGTCTGTTGAAACTAAACGTGAAAGACAACATGCCCCACTTTGCTTTGCATTAAGTGACTTACAATCGGAGGCTAACCGCCTTTATGGATTGGGTGCGCAAAGAGTGCTTGATATAGCTCAATCACTTTATGAAACTCACAAAGCGACAACCTATCCTAGAACAGATTGCGGTTATCTGCCGGAATCACAACTGGCCGAAGCATCGCGTGTTATTCAATGCGTGTTGCTGTCAGATCAGCGGTTGCAACCGATATCAGCCGTTTTAAACCTTAATCAAAAATCACGTGTTTGGAATGATAAGAAAATTACCGCTCACCATGGCATTATTCCGACTATGGTAAAAGTTGATATCAGTAAAATGTCCGATGAAGAAATGAAGCTTTATGATTTAATTCGCCGTCGTTATTTGGCTCAATTCTTACCTATTTCTGAAACAGATAAGACTCAAATCATTTTGAAGTGCGGTCAACATATATTAAGCGCACGAGGGAATGTCCTTGTTACTCCAGGTTGGAAAATTCTATTTGGCAAATCACTTGATGAAGATGATGATACACCTCAAGCCTTGCCTACCTTAAAGCAAGGGCAAATCTGTCAGATTTCTGATTCAGAAATAAAAACTTTACAAACATCACCACCTAATCACTTCACAGAAGGCACATTGCTCACCGCAATGAAAAATGCAGCTCGTTTTGTCACTGATGAGCGTTTAAAACAACGCTTACGAGAAACTGAAGGACTTGGTACTGAAGCAAATAGGGCGGGTACGATTCAAGGCTTGATTGATAAAGGTTTTTTACAGAAAAAAGGAAAGTCCTTATTGGCGACAGAAGCCGCGGTGATGTTGATGGATAGCCTTCCAACAATGTTAAAAGACCCGGGGTTAACCGCACTTTGGGAACAAGCACTCAATCAAATTGCTGAAAGAACACTTTCGCTAGAAGTATTTATGCAAAAACAAGAAACTTTTGTTCGTCACCTTATGGCAGAGTGCCTTAAACAAGGCATGAGCCTGGGCAATATTGAAATTCGGAAATGCCCTCAATGTGGTGCACCAATGACAAAACGCAATGGGAAAAATGGACAATTTTGGGGATGTTCCGCCTATCCCACTTGCCAATACATTGAGAATATCATCGGTAAGAAGAGCTCTAAAGGAACTCGAAAAACAACAGGCAAGAGTGTGAGTGAGCAAATTTCATCTTTACGAAGCTTATTGAATTAGTAGCAAAACATTTTTATTCAGTGATACACTAATCAATATTCAGACATTACAAACTAGTAGGTGCTCGATGTTATTAAATCAACATATCGAATTTTTTGATGTGAAAGGAGTCGGTCATATCGATCTTCAACTCTCAGATAAGCGAATGAGTGTATTAATTGGTGCAAATGGTGTGGGGAAAACAAAAACACTGGAGTGCTTATACACACTATTACTGTTCACCAATGACATGATAAGAGACGGTGAATATTATGCATATAAAAAAAATTTTTCATTTAACGCCTCACACATAAATGATGATGTTATCTTTGAGATGTCTAAACTTGAGCATGAAAACGCTGGATATCGAATAAACTATCTAGTAAAAGAATTCTTTATACATGATCGCCCTGTTGTTTATCTGGGTGCGCAAAATAGAGGGGAAATAAAACGGAATAATTCTGATCGTATTACTCTTTTAGGTGGGTACAAAGAACGGCAGGAAAAATACTTACAGAATATTATCTCAAGTATGGGGACACATTTCTCTACATTAAACATGGATTCGCCTATTGAAGAATGGTTTATTCAGCGAGCATTATCGTCTAATAAGTATCAAGATAAAGCGGATAATCGTGAAGTTGAGTTACTCACTGTATTACGAGTACTAAATAAAATTGATTCTCGGATAAGTGCTGATCCGAAAGATTTTAAAGTTATCGAGGGAAAAACCGTTTCCTTTAAATTAGATGGCGAAGAGCGTCGTCTTAATGAACTAAGTAGTGGTTTTGCCTCACTAATAAAAATTGTACAAGCCATCGTTGCAGGCTATTCATTTTTTACTAACGCTGATGATATTGAGAATGTGGCAGGTTATGTGCTTATTGATGAGATTGAAAGTCACTTACACATCCAATGGCAAACTAAAATTCTACCGCTATTAACTAATATTTTCCCTAATACTTATTTTATTATCACAACTCATTCATCTTTAATTTTAACGCAGCTGATTCATGGAGCCGCTTATAACCTTGTTAAAGAAAACGATCGTGTAACAGCTAAACTTATTCCTAATGCGGGTCAATCTGCGTTGATTGATTTATTAGAAGAAGCGTTTGGAGTAAACCTAAATAAAATCAGAATTGAAAATACAACGGCAGAAAGCCAAGCAGATGTAAAAAAAGCATTACTTTCTTTATTAAGAGGTTCACATGAGTAGCAATAAAATTTTACTTGATGCGAACTTCTTGATTCGTGCACTAGAAGATCCTAGTAGCGAAGAACACAAGCAACTTACTGACTATTTAGAGAGAGATGACATTGTTATTTATATTACGCCTTTGATTTACTATGAGGTATTAAGAGGGGTAGATTGGACTCATGTCGAAAACTATGCTGAGTTTGAGGCTAAGCTTAGCCTAATCAGTAGTCTCAATATTGATAAATCGATCGCAGACAAAGCGACAGCGCTGTTTCGATTTGAAAAAAATTATCGACACATTCACGGTGAAACACCTAAAAAACCGGATAAGCATAATTTTGATATTATGCATTTTTCTACCGCCAAGGTTTATGCGTTAGACATTGCCTCAAATGATGTAGATATTCAAGCCTGGGAAAAACTACATGCTGCGTTGATAGCGAGCTAAGCAAATTAATGCTATACTAAAACCTTCGAAAGACCGTTCGTGAATTGTCGGTTATCAATTCACACTAGCCAAAATGATTCCAGCACGCTGAAAGGAATTTCTCACATTGATTAACGCGCCTTGTGGGGTGTGCCACCTAAACTATCAGAGTAATGCAGGCGTAACGCACCCTATTTACTCTCGACTTTTCCAAATCGCCGGCCATTGCGGATTTTTAAAGTGTATTGCAAAGTGCATTTTAAAAATTCGCAATGGCTTGCTACCTCTTCTTTACCGGAGCCCGCCGGTGAAAAAATGGGTGCCTTTTGTGTCAGTTTGATGCCACAGATATAACCGATTAATGGCCACAAAGTAATCGGACAAGGCGAGCCATAAAAATCCGTATATGGTAACGAACGTATCAGTATTTTTATGAATCAAATTAGTTTGGCCCACTTAATTTTTATTTAATCAATCTATAGTCAAAACCATAGGGTCATTCAGTTTTCTGAGTGACCTTTTCTTTTGGATAAAATATCTCCAAAGAGAATTTTCAATTTTCTCTATATTTTAGACTTGTCTTGGCTTGTAATAGCGACAGTTTTTAAGGTGCTGTGAAAACAGCCTTTAAGAAGTTGCACGATTCTTGAGAAGCAACACCTTACCTTTGAGTAAGTAGAATCACAGCCAAAATGTTATCCAGCATTCTGAAAGGATACGCTGCTATTGCGGGAATGCCACCTAAAAACATCCTTAATCTAAAATAAGATTTCTTATTCTAGATTAATCACAATTTAACCCTCGGCGGGAAACATTTTTCCCGGTTTGGGTAGGAATGTTTCTCCGCTTTTTTATTTCACTTAGGAGAAAAATCATGACTACTCAAAACGCACAACCAAAATATTTCAATCTTCATACTTCCGGTATTGGTTATCTAAGCGATATTCGCGAAATCAAACCGAAAAAAGGAGAGACATTTTGGGCTTGTCGAATTGCTGCTCTTACAGGTTCTTCCGATTCTCCGGAATATCGTTTTTTTGATATGAATGTTTCAGGTGAAGAGACTGTGAGTTTAATCAAACGTTGCCAAGAAGCTGTTGAAGCTAAGAAAAAAGTCTTAGTTTCATTTGTAATGAGTGATTTGTGGTATGACACATTCACTTATTCAAAAGACAGTGATTATCACAAAAAAGGTGATACCGGCGTATCGATTAAAGGGAGACTTTACCGTATCAACTTTATTAAAGTAGACGGTGAGTTGAAGTACCAAGCAAAACGTCAAGATGAGCAAGGTAACGACTAATCTATAAACCAACGAAGACCAACAAATTTTGTTGGTCTTTTCTTTACCCATAAGGGAAATATTGTTCCCTATGGGCATAGTATTTCCCTTAATCATTATCTTAGGAGAAATATTATGACAATTAACACATACGCAAAATTCGCGCCAACAGTATTTGTTGCTAAATGCTCGGAACAACATGCCAAAGGTGAGGTTATTACGCTTACCAGCAAATATGGTAATGAGACGGAAGTAGAAATCCATAATCTTGTTAAACAAGTAGATGGTCATTACTTTTACTCATTTACCCGCTGTGACGGTGTAAATAGCCAGGTGCGTGCGGAGCAGAAAGCAGAACGTTATCAAAGTTATTCCGATAATGCGATGAAACGCAGCACACAATATTGTGAGGCAGCCAATGAAGGGCGTGAGTTTCTTAGCCTGGGTGAACCGATTAAAATCGGTCATCATAGCGAAAAACGTCACCGTGCGCTGATTGAACGCAATCATCGTCGGATGGAAAAATCCATCGAGGAAATGCGCAAGGCAGAAAGTTATGACGGCAAAATTGCTTACTGGGAACGTATGGCTGGGAAAATTGATTTATCCATGCCGGAAAGCCTTGAGTACTTTGCATTTGAATTAGCAAAAGCGAAGGAAAAACATCAGGACTTAAAAGATCACCCGGAAAAGCGGACGCATAGTTTTTCATTAACCTATGCGAAAAAAGCGGTTAATGACTTAACCAAAAAGGTTCAAATAGCAGAGTTGCTTTGGGCCTAATTTTTAGCAAGGAGCATGTCATGACAAGAAACGAAAAACTTGAAGCATTATATGAGGCGGCACTGGCATTAAAAAACACCTTTCTAAAAGATGTGAATTATGCAAAAAGTACATTGAGTGCCGAAGATATTGCTGCATTAAATGAATTTTATCTGTCTTTAGATAATCTAGAAACTACACAATAGTTTTACTTATATTTCAAATCTAAATAGATTTGATTTCCCGTCGGGAACGATTATATCCCGGCAGGGAGTAACCGTTCCCTTGTTTTATTGTTTAACTTAAATGAAAGGAGCGGTTATGTTGTACGCACGTCATTTCTTTAATTTCTTGAAGGCTAAAATCCAGGGTGTTCGTTTGGATAAACTTCATGTCAATACGTTCAAACGTATTGGTGAAGACCTCCGAAAGGCAGGTACCCTCGCCGGTGCCGGACTTGTCGGAATCGTGGTACCAAACGATACCATCGGTGTCAAAGAAGGAGTGATCCTCTTTATCTTTGGTGTTACACTGTGGGTATTCGGTCATGTAAGTGCTTACGTGGCAGATAAAGCGGAAAAGAAACAAAAAGAGGAGGGCTCATGAATTGGCCTCTAATTTTAACAACCGGGTTGTTTACGCTTGCTGTCGTGATTTTTTTCAGTATCGTACTCTGGGTAAACTGGGACGAACTTACTGGGAAAAATAAGCAGTCTAGCGATTCCAAATAACCTAATTTCACACACAACCACAATACTCTAATTTTAGGGTATTGTGGTTTTCTTTTATCCCATGGGGAATATTTCCCTATGGGCGATATTCCCTTTCTTGTAAGGAATATCGTTATGTACCAATTAACTTCTGATGAAAAACATATTTTGAGTCAAGCAGAAGAGATTTTAATTAAAGTGATGGAGAAAAATTCTCTTTATAAGACCGAATTACAAGCTTCGGAAAGTGATATTGTTGGCCGTTATCTGCAAAACAAAATTGGTTGTGAAGAAAGAGAACATTTTGTTGTCTTATTCCTTGATAACCAAAATTGTTTAATTAAAGCAGAAACACTATTTTCAGGCAGTATCAGTAGTACGAGTGTTTATCCACGTGAAATTATTAAACGCGCATTAGAACTCAATGCTGCGGCTATGATTGTGGGGCATAATCACCCTTCCGGGAATCTAGAGCCTAGCTTCGCTGATAGGACTATCACATCCAAAATTAAAGAGGCTGCCGAGTTGATGGGACTTCAATTGCTCGATCACTTTATTGTTTCACCTAACAAACATTTAAGCTTTTCTTCGATTGGTATTATATAGCATGAACTTTCCCTACCGAGAAATTCTTCTTGGTAGGGAAGGTTTTTATATCGCTTATAGACAGAATAATGCCTTTCTTTTGGTTTCCATTTTCTTCATAGTCATAAACGTTATTCCATCATGTAAAAATAAAATGAGAAATATGCCTCACTTAACCTCATCTCAAATTGAACAATTAAAATGGATCGGTCTGGGTTCTATGGTCTTAGATCACATCGCCGTTATTTTTGAATCCCCTGATTTGCAATGGCTTCGTATTATAGGAAGAAGTGCTTTCCTTATCTTTGGGTTCATTGTGGCCGTTCACCTTGCTCGAGGTGATGGACATATAAAAAAATATGCGATTCGAATGTTATCTTGGGCATTGCTTTCACAGTTGCCCTATCAGTGGGGTTTTAATGATGATACGAAACTCAATATCTTGTTTCAATTTTTTGCTGTCATTATTTATATTGCCGGATGGCGATTACTTTCCCAAAAACAGGTACAAGCGCAATTCAGTGGCGTTGGCATGATCATTTTAGCCGTCATGATAGCGATGTTTTCCGATTATCAATTATATGGTTTTGTGTATTGTCTCTTTTGTTATCTTTATGTTGCCTATCGCCCTAATGCTTTACTTGGGCAAGTTATTTGTGGATTCGGTCTATTTGTTTGTGCATTGGCTTTAAACGCTGCAATAGTCGTTAGTTATCTACAGAGCGATTTATTTCCTTTGGTAATGATGGCAATAGGATTGCCTTTATTGATGCTTGTTTTTCCGATGAGTTGGAGAACGATAGAAGAGGGAAAACAGATAATCTTTCAAGCACGTCATACCTATTTTTTCTACGTATTTTATCCGTTACATATTCTCTTGTTGTATGCAGGCAAAATGTTTTTAAAGCACATTGATTTTATTATCTAAATCGGAAGAATAATAAATGATTCAAATTCGTTGGTGAGTTATCCATAGTGAGTGCAGTTTTATTTCGCATTTACTATGGAGAATTTCATATGCAGAAAATCTTTTTAACGGCAATCACGGCTTGTTTATTATCCGCCTGTACCGCGCACTCCAATTCAGAAAACGTCACATCCATTGAAAATCCTTCTATTCAGACTCACCCCCTTAATGGGGCTGCAAATCTTATTGCGCCTCCTCAATTAACTGAACGTGTTATTCAACCTGATATTTATGTACATGATTATCCAGCGACACCGGAAGTCTTACGTGAAGGGCGTTATACCCTAGTCGCTTTGGCGCCAGAAGATGGGCAAAAATATTTGCTGGATCAAAGTGTGACGGTAACCGTGCCACAAAAAAATAAAAAAGTTTTTAATGCTAATGTAGAAAACGGATTGGCAGCGACATTAAAGAACACTGGATTAGAGCTATGTCATCGTTTTAATCATAATGAACCGACATTGCCTACGTTGTTTTCTCGACAATTGCCTAAAGTGCATTATCAATTCGGTCCGATGAAGTTGCGCGAAGCCTTACAAATGTTAGCTGGACCAGCTTACGAAATTACCCTGAATGATATTACACGTACTGTTTGTTTTAAACAAAGAAGTGTGCTTCCTGAAAATATGACACGAGCACCTCATCCGATTGAAACCAAAACAGTCACCACGACAACCACCGAAATTATTGAGGAATAAGGGGATGTACTGTTTAAAAAATTTATCTGTTGTGGGTGTGCTATTGGGATTGTGTTCATGGAATGCGTTATCCGAAACATCTGCAACCACGAATGCGTTATCCGTTCAGCCCTTAAATCAACAAAATGTGGTTACGAATCAATTAAATCGGCAAACGCTTCAAACTCAGGCGCAAACGTGGGGATTAACGGAAAGCGAATGGCAACGCTATCAAGCCCTTGAACAAGGTGAACGCGGTATTTGGTCTCCAGGTCTTGATCCTCTCACCGTCTTAGGCGTGGAATCACGTAATGAACAGGAAAGAGAACACTATGCACGATTGTTAGCAAAGAAAATGCATGATCGTATGGAACGCGAATTACAGTTTCAACGTACCTATGATCGTGTGTTTGCAGAGCTTTATCCTAATGAACAGCCTTTTACAGTTGAACCGCATATTTCCGAGCGCATCGGTCGTGTGATTTATTTCACCCGTTTAGATAATTGTGATAAATGTGAGAGCAATGCAGATCGCATGCTTTCTTATGTTAACGAGAAAACACCGATTGATATCTATTTTGTCGACGTAAAAAGCAATGACGATATCTATGCTTGGGCTAAAAAACATCATATTGATCCGAATAAAGTGCAGAAAAAACTCATCACACTGAATCATGATAGCGGGGCTTGGTTGCAATATGCCGATGGCAAAATGCCGGCTGCCTTTCAAATTCAAAAGGATGGGAAATGGGAAAAAATCGTTTATTAAACACGGTATGGCATGTAATGCTCCTTGGATTCTCTAGCCAAATTAGTGCATTTAATGGGTTTGGCTCAGAGGTTGATGGTTATATCAAAGAGGCGTCAGCCCGCTATCAAGTCAGTGAATCGATGCTACGTGGATTGGTTAAAATTGAGGATGGATGGTATGGCAAAGTATCACCCACCGGTGCAAGTGGCGTAGGGCAGTTTACCCGGGGGACCTGGAATTGGTTGGCAACGACGGATGAAGGACGTGCCTTAGGAATGATGCCTATTACGCCGTATAACCTAGATACGCCATTTGATCCACGTAAAAATAAGCGACTAAATACTTTGGCAACCGCGCTTTACGCGCGTTGGCATCTCGGACAATTCGTTTTCCGTGGAATTCAACCGACAGATGAGCATTTATACCTTGCGCACAATATTGGTCTTGATGGATTACACCGTGCATTACAAGGTAAATCCACAAAACAAGATATTCGTAATATGCGACGTAATGGTATGAAATCCGGGATGACGGTAAACGGATTTCTGGTTTATCAAAGCGGGCGATTTAATCAAAGTAAACAAATTGCGAATTTCAGAGAGGTTTCTTTTTCGCCATCCGGTTATCAAATCGAGAACAAACCGTTACCGACCAATTTACATTGGGTTTCGCCCACAAAAACCGCGTTGCGCTGGGTAGAGCCTTCTTCTTACACCAATCAACAAGCCATCCGTTGGCAAAATCCAACAAATTAATAGGAGAAAATGATGCGATTGAGCACAGTTTTGGGGGCTTTCATTTGTATCGGAGTGAGCCAGACCACCTATGCAAACCTTAACGTTATTGGCGATTTTGGCGGTGAAAGTGCGGTGCGTTTTTACGAGGCATTACAACCAGATGAATCCATGGTTCAAGCTTATCCTAATAGTATACCGGCAATGTTATCTGAAGCGGATATTTTACCGGTGGTATCGCACCGAATGACGCCAGGACAAATTCAACCGGTTCAAATAAATTTACCCGGTATGCTGCCGATTTTCCTCATTGGTACCGATAACTTTTCGAAAAACTGGTTACACCGTAATTATGACTACCTTCGTAAAATTGAGGCAAAGGGGCTTGTCGTCAGCGTGAGTACAATAAAAGAATTAAACGAATTACGTCAGTTAGCGCCTGAGCTTAAGTTAATGCCGACACCAGGGGATGATTTGGCCTCAAGACTGAACCTTGCGCATTATCCGGCATTATTGACATCTGAAGGATTATCACAATGAGTCTGAGTCAAAAACATGTTTTAGAAGGTTGGCTTCGACCACCGGTTGAATTCTTCCCTGCTGCAGTGCATGGTGCTTGTGCTTTAGTGTGCTGTGGTGCACCTTGGTCGCTAGCATTAAATCCTCTCATTGGTTATGGGCTCGGTGCAGGATTCGCCGGCATGGGGATAATGCGGTTGCGTCAAGGTATGGAAATTGTACGCTATCACCGAAATTTACGCAGACTACCTTATTATGCTTTAACCAGCCGTCAAATTCCGGTAAGTAAAAAAGCCTTATTCTTGGGGCGAGGTTTTGAATGGGAACCCAAACACACACAACGTCTTTATGATTGCTTCTCTGCAAATGGACAAATTTATTGGAAAAACGGAAAGTGGTTTAAGGCAGCGCGTGATTACGAAAAGATCCATGATAATTGGCTTTCTCGGCTCACTTCGATAGATTCTCCCTTAAATCCTGTACGCCCATTACCACCGGTCGGTGGTATTCCGGTGATGCACGGTGTTGAACCTCATGAGCGGGATATCATGTTGCCTTTAGGGGATCGTGGTGGCCACACATTGGTCTTTGGTACGACAGGCGTGGGAAAAACCCGCTTTGCAGAAGTGCTTGTTACACAAGATATTCATCGAGGTAAAACACCTGAAGAGCGCGAAGTGGTTGTCTTTTTTGACCCTAAAGGCGATCCAGATATGTTAAAACGAATGTATGCAGAAGCGAAACGTGCCGGACGTGAAAATGAATTTTATGTATTCCATTTAGGTCATCCTGAAATTTCTGCTCGTTATAACCCTGTTGGTCGCTTTGGACGAATTTCAGAGGTAGCAGGACGGATTTCCGGGCAATTAAGCGGTGCCGGGAATAGCGCAGCATTTAAAGAATTCGCGTGGCGTTTTGTGAATATTGTCTCTCGTGCGTTAGTGGAGATGGGGAAACGCCCGGATTACGTGCAAATTTCCCGCTTTGTGCAAAATATTGATGCCCTTTTCTTGGACTATGCCAAGCTTCATTTTGACGCGGTTGATAAAAAAATTTGGCCGGGTTTAGCGGAGATGGCCGCGAAGTTAGATGTTAAAAATTTGCCATTTTCCATGAAAGATAGACCGCTTATTGCGGTGATTAATCAATACATTTTAGAAAATAAGATTTTTGACCCGGTGCTTGAAGGACTATCCAGTGCGGTACGTTACGATAAAACCTATTTTGATAAAATTGTGGCATCGCTTTTACCGTTACTTGAAAAACTCACAACAGGTAAAACTGCTGAGCTTCTCTCGCCTGATTACACTGATATTCATGATGAGCGCCCTATCTTTGATTGGGAATCTATTATTCGGAAAAGAGGGATTGTTTACGTTGGATTAGACGCATTATCCGATGCGACCGTGGCTGCAGCAGTGGGTAATAGTATGTTTGCTGATTTGGTATCAATGGCTGGTCATATTTATAAATTTGGCGTAGATGAGGGGTTGCCGGAAGCCTTTAAAACCAAGAGTAAGCCGCCGAAAATTAATCTGCATTGTGATGAATTTAACGAATTAATGGGGGATGAATTTATCCCGCTGATCAATAAAGGTCGTGGTGCGGGAATGCAGGTAACAGCCTATACTCAAACACTTTCAGATATTGAAGCTCGTATTGGAAGTAAAGCAAAGACGGGACAGACGACAGGTAACTTCAACACGCTTTTAATGTTCCGGGTTAAGGAGCCGGCCACTGCAGAGTTTTTAACGCGTCAACTCAACGATGTCACAATTTATCAAAGCATGGTGACATCAAGTACGACGGATAATAGCAACCCAGATGATGATAAAGCCTTTACCTCGAATACTGGGGAGCGGATTTCTGAGAAAATGGTACCCATGCTTTCACCGGCACATATTACGAATCTCCCGAAAGGTCAGGCTTTTGCACTGCTTGAGGGAAGTACGCTGTATAAATTAAGAATGCCGCTACCGGCTGTAGATAAAGATGATGTAATGCCGGCCTCCCTTCAGGAATTGACGGCATATATGCGGAAAAACTACCATATCTCACCAAACTGGTGGCAGTCTGCATTTTCTGACTATACGCCAAGTCGAGATATTGCGACCGCATTTCAATCCATGTCACTCAATGCCACCGGGTATGTCGGTGATGAATTGCGTTTTGCTGATGTGGATATGCCTGCAGTAGAAGAAACCGGGGAAGATGACGATATCAGCCCAAATGATGATACGGATGATGGAGATTTTGATAATGACACAGATGATTGATGTTCAACCGGATATGAATTTATTGGATATGCCTGATATGTCGGTGAATTTCGACATGGTGACCAGCTGTTCTTGTGGACTGGAAAATGCGGATGAGTTGTTAGAATATGTTATTCCCTACTTAGATGACTGGAATCAACACCGCTACACCGTGCATGAGTTTGCACGGAAATATGCGGATAAAGGGATTTCTCTTTGGTTGGCGAATGATGTGGAAATCACCAAAAGTGGTATTAGTGCGATCCACATTTTTTTAGAGGGTGAAATCAAAGGTTACGTGCTCTTTCATGGTCAATTCATGCCAAGTGGGGCGTTGCAGTAATGGCGGATAACAAATCTAGCGGGAAAAAGAAAAAAGGACTTTTTCACTATATTAATGCGATGCTGGCTGCGTTATTTGGCTCGCTCATGCTGAGTATTATTTTGGAGTGGTTAGGCATTGCGTTTATTTGGTCAGAACAGGGGCATTTGCATAGCCAAGAAATGATGTTGAAAGAGTTAGGCTGGCTTTCTGATAGCCTAACACGGGGGCTTTTCTATCACTCTCCCAAAGAACTTGCAGAAAGTCTCATTTTGTCGCTGCATGAATGGCTTTTTGTGAAAACCGGTGTAAAAGATTGGCTTTCGAATCCGCGTGAACATGGGAGTGCAGGATTATGGGTTTACCATTATGGGCGTGCTTATATTGAGTCAGTGATTTATGTCGTCATTACGTTTGTGATTCGCCTTGTGGTGATTGTCTTCACTTCACCTTTATTTTTATTGGCAGCTTTTGCGGGATTTACTGAGGGTTTAATGATGCGTGATCGCCGAAAATTTGGGGCAGGGCGAGAATCCAGTTTCCTCTATCATCATGCAAAACGATTAATTGGGCCGATCATGCTTTCCGCTTGGGTACTTTATCTCTCTATTCCGGTCTCAATTTATCCTAATGTGATTTTGGTACCGGCAGCATTCTTATTCGGCTTATCGATTTGTGTGACAGCCGCGAGTTTCAAAAAATACCTGTAGTTTTCTTTCATTGGCATACGATGGGCATTTATTGATTGATCAATAAATGCCCATTTTTATTGGGAAAAACTGTTTTGAATGCAAAAAGAGTTTCTCATTAAATTTCCCCTTCTTCTTTGGCACTCTTTACGTGGAATCTGTTTCAAGTAAGGAGTTCTCCATGACTAAAAATATTTTCAGTTTATCCCTTGTGCTGGGGCTTTTGTTTGGTGCAGTGAGTGCGCAAGCAACAGAGCAAGAACAGCTAGCTCAAGCGATTAAACAGCTGGAAGCGGCAAAACTTTCATTGCAACGTGCGGCAGCCAGTGCCAGGGTATCGGCGAAAAGTCGTGAATATTTTGACTATGCAGCAGCAAGACAAGATATTTCGACCGTACAGGCCGGGATTAAACAATACATTAATCCTTCTCGTGCAATTCCGCGTAATCCCACAGCGATTCGTGGGTTAAAAGAAGATTATCTTAATCTTCGGAGTCAATAGTGCATGAGCAACGCCAATTTCCCTTCTGTTTCACCGTTGGAGAGTTTCTATGCGGTCAGTGGTTTAGAACCGGTCAAGCTGAAAATCATCCTAGCAATCATCTTTGTTTCTGTGCTGTTACTTGCGTATATGTGGGCAAACAATAATGGCTACAAATTTATGGTGAATAACGGCGATATTTGGTCATTCTTTAAACTGATTCTATGGGGTGCCGCCTTAATTTTGTGCGTCATAAGCTTTTTTATTTACTAAAACCATAAGGACATATCATGACATTGATTAAATCCTGTTTTCAGTCTTTCTCCAGCCGTTTTCTTGCGGTAATGACCCTGCTTTGGGTATCGATGGAAAATGCATTTGCAACCGGCGGAGGCGGCGGGAATGGTATTAATGCCGCTAAAATTCCTGACTTTAAAATACCGGGAGTAGATAGCAATACGAAAGATCCGATGGAAATCATCTTTTTTGTTGCGAAGGGATTAGCAACTTTAGCCGCAGTTTTATTTGCCGCATGGGCGATTCTAACTGTAGTTAAAGCATTAATTAAAACCTATAACGCAGCAACTGATGAAAATGACAAAAAAGGATGGGGCCCTTTTGTTATCGCTCTTATTCTTGGTTTCATTTTAATTTTCTTCAGCCTCTGGTTGGTGAAAATGGCTATCGGTCTATTTTAATTGTATCTGTGAGGTCAAGGTGTCAAGCGATAAAGAACAAACGATCCCCTTCCTTCCTACACGATTTAACCGCGAGGCGAATGTATACGGCGGGTTATCGGTGAGTGAGTTTATGTTGGCCGCAGCTATCGGATTTATCTTGGGTGCGGTACTTGGCCTCCTTTGTTGTTTTGCCTTCGGGTTCGGTTTTTGGCTACTGATTCCTTCCTTTGCCATGTTGTTTTGCATTATCTCGGTTTTGGTGGGCAAGGTGGCCATTGCCAGCCTCAAGCGCGGTAAGCCGGAAGCTTATTTGAATCGTGTCATTGAAGTGAAATTAGATAGCTTATTAGGGGGAAATCAATTTATTTCCCGCCAAGGAACCTGGTCTATTCGCCGAGTTAGAAAATAAGAGAGTTTATTATGAGTCAATTAAAAGGGGTCGTTCACCAAAAAAATAAGGAAATTGTGACCGGGCGAATTGCGATTGGTGCATTGCTTGTGATTTGTTTGGTGTTATGCGCGATTATTGCCACCTCACCTAATCGATTAATGATTTATAGTCCGCCAACCCAGCAAGCCGCCAGTTTGCGTCCTTGGTGGGAAATCCCAAAACCAAATGTCTACGCCTTTGCTTACCAAACCTTCCAACAGCTGAATCGCTGGATGGAAAATGGCGAGGAAGAATACAAAGCAAATATTGAAAAGAATAAAGCCTTCCTGACGCCAAGTTGCCAAGAATTTTTGAAAAAAGATTATTACGACCGTTTATCCAATGGCGAGTTACGCGAACGAGCTCGCGGCGTTTATGAAATCGTTGGGCGTGGGTTTAAAGATAGTAGTGTGATTGTACATAGCCCAGATAGTTGGACGGTAAATCTTGATTTAAGTGTGGATGAATATTTTAAAGATGAACCTGTAAAACGTGTATTGACTCGTTTTCCAGTCAATATTGTGCGCATGGAAACGGATTTACAAAACAATCCATGGGGGTTGGGGTTTAACTGCTACAGCTCGATTCCATTACGCTTAGAAGCAAAAGAATTTAGAGAAGGGGAAAACCAATAATGAAAAAACTCACCTTATTACTAACTGCAGCTTTTATTTTCTCACCAGTTGCCTCAGCTGACGTCTTGATGAAATGGACGCGCAAACCACTCCCGGTCGATTTACAAATTGAGAAAGAACGCATTATTTTCGTGGATAAAAATGTGAAGGTGGGTTATCCGCCGGAACTGGATAACAAACTCCGTATTCAGTCAACTGGTGGGGCGGTGTATCTCAAAGCAACAGCAGATTTTCCGCAAACACGTTTACACTTAATGGATTTGGCGACCGGGGAGATGATTTTATTGGATGTGCAAGCAAAATCATCGGTTGTCAATGCCGATGAGCCTATTCGTTTGGTTTATGAGAATAAAAAAGTTGAAACCCCGGTATCAACCTATAGTCAGGGCGTAAATGACTACAATGAGCCAATGCCGAATGCTCGCCCTGCACTTCCAGCTCCTGCTGCTTTGACGCGTTATGCTGCACAGATGTTCTATGCCCCATTACGTACAGTTGAACCGTTAGATGGCGTTCGTCAAGTGGCTCACCGACTACCAACGCCGATTAAAACGCTCTTACCGGCATTACCGGTACGTGCGATGCCATTACTCGCTTGGCAGCTCGATGGTTATGTAGTGACAGCTATTCGTCTACAAAATCAAGGACAATCTCGAATCGATTTAGATCCGCGTGAATTACAAGGTCGTTTTTATGCGGCGACATTCCAACATCATTGGTTAGGTGGACATGGTACACCGGAGGATACTACAACGTTATATTTAGTGACGGAAGGCTATCCAAATCAGTCTGTGATACCGCAATCTAATCACTACAAACCTAAAAAATTGAAAAAAGTCACCACAACCGTGACCACAGTAAAATAAGGAGTCAGCCATGCAAATGAAAGCAAATAAAGCGTTCTTCGTTATCGGTGGTATCACTGGATTAGTTGTGTTGACGATGCTGGGGTTCCTTTTTTCTGGTGGGAGTGCATCAAATTCGACTGAAGCAAAGAAAGAAGATGTTTTAGATCTCTCACTCAATGATCTTTCTCCTGAAGAGCTTCGCTCAATGGGGCTTGAAGGCGATACCTCAAAAGATACGGTGAGAACACTGATTGGTAAAGTGAAAGAAAATAATAAACGCTTTGATGAAGTGATTTCACAAAACGACCGTTTAATGAAAGAAAACGAGCAATTAAAAAATCAAAGTAGTAATACCGACAATCAGATTCAACAAGCAGTACAAGCAGAAACCGGCGCATTAATTGCCGAAATTAACTCGTTAAAAGACCAAGTATTGCAAGGCGGTAATCAGGTGACGGGGACAGCTCAACAAAGTACAAATGCACCTTTACTGATTAATGGAGCTACCGTTGGGGCTCAAATTGAAAATAGCGGTGGGATGAATTGGGTTAATCCAAGTGATATGCGGATGACGGACGACCGTGGTAATCCGTTACCGATAGGCGCAACCGGCACCGGAATCGGTTTCCCAAAAATGTTTGATAACAACATTAATGATATCCGAAAAGCGGAAGGATTGCAGCCTATGAATAGCGAAAGTCATTCCGTATTAAATACGGCGACGCCATTTTTTACGATTGCGGCCAATTCAACGCTCACTAACTCAGTCGCCATGACTGCACTGGTAGGACGTGTGCCGATTGATAACAACGTGACAGAACCTTATCCGTTCAAGTTATTAATTGGACGTGACAACCTCATTGCCAACGGCATTGAGCTGCCGGATATTGAAGGCGCCATTGTCTCTGGTACCGCAAGCGGTGACTGGACCTTATCTTGCGTACGTGGTGATGTTAAAAGTTTAACCTTTGTCTTTAGTGATGGACGAATCGTTTCAACCGAAGAGAACAACAATAAAATTGGTTGGTTATCCGATCCCCATGGTGTGCCTTGTATTCCTGGGGAACGTAAAACCAATGCACCGGAATATCTCACCACTAATTTCCTTTTAACCGGTGCGTCAGCGGCAGCTCAGGGGCTTTCTTCAGCGCAATCGACAACTGTGGTTGACGGTGGCGCTGTCATCGGTGCGGTCACCGGAAATAATGGTAAGTACATTTTAGGGCAGGCATTAGGCGGGGGGCTAAAAGAAACCGCAGACTGGTTTAGACAACGTTACGGTCAAACCTTTGATGCTGTTTATGTGCCACCGGGTCGAGAAGTTGCCGTGCATATCGATCAGCAAATTAATATTGATTATGACCGTATGTCTCGCAAAGTGAAATACGGGCAAACCACACAACAATCTCGTTTAGATTAAGGAGCAATAATGAAAGTGTTAATGATAATGGGCATGATTTTGTCTGTAAGCAGTATGTTGACCGGTTGCTCAACCTCTCAACGTGATCTCTTGCCGACCGGTGATTCAACCATGAAAGACATTTGGAATAAGGGGGCTGGCGATAACAGTAATATTAGTGCCTATCGCTCGTCAAATGGTCGCTTGATTGATGCCCCAAATTATGTCTCGGCTCGTGAACAACAAATGTATACTCGGACAGCTGAAAATGAAGCCCAAAATCTATTTCCTCGTTTACCTAACCCGGATTTGGTGATGTATGTTTACCCTCATTTAACGGATTCTGCCGAACAAATGCCGGTGCCCGGTTATTCTTCGGTGATCCCTTTTTATGGTCGTGTGCAATATGCACAACCGGGTGAACGTACCAAAATGTACTAGGCGGGGTAAAGACAATGGCATTATTTCAAGATGTGTTAGAGGCATTTTTCCCGGATAAAAAGGGGAAAGTATTTCCGACTCAAGAACATCTCACATCAAAATCGGTAACCTCTCAAACACAGTCGCATAATAAAAATCATCCGGAAGATATTGCAATTCAACCGATTCGTCGTAACCGAAAAATGACACAAGCACAGCATATTAAAACGCTGTATGGCCGAGATTCATCGTTTATATCACACCTCCCTTATGCAGAATATTTGGCGGAGGAAGGCGTGATGCTTTTTGATGATGCTAGAAGTGCGGGAGCGGTATTTGACGTCAAGCCAATTGGGACTGAGGGGCGGAGTAGTGATTATCTTAATCGTGTTCGTACATTAGTAAAAGATGCCTTACAAGACAGTTTTGATGAGCTCGATACAAACCCTTACGTAGTACAATTTTTTTGTCAGGATGACAAGGACTTAAGCGGTTATATTGGGAATCTGAGACAGTACATTAAGACGACTTCACCGGAAGCAAGCGGTAGTGAGTTTACAGAGCAGTGGCTTAATGAGATGGAACGCCATTTAAAAGCGGTCGGTAAACCCGGCGGACTTTTTGTAGATGACCGGGTAACTAATACCGCTTGGGCGGGGAAAGTGAGAAAAACTCGCATGGTGATTTATCGTTATGCCGGGAACAATGAAACCGATACGATTGAAAAACTGAATACCGCTTGTGATCGTATTCAAAGCGCTTTTATGACAGCAGGTTTGATACTTGAGCGTCAAAATGAAACGCAAATTCATCGTTGGTTACTGGAGTGGTTTAATCCTAAACCCTCAAGTTATTTTAGCGGATTAGATGATAAGGCGTGTTACGATTTGTTGTCTCTTTCCGGTGCATCAGATCTCCCCTTGCAAGACCAAGATTTTAGTGAAAATCTCTTTTTTACGCCACCGGAAAGCAAAAACGGTTATTGGTATTTCAATGGGCAGCCTCACGAGGTGATTGTCGTTGATAATATTCGTAAACAACCGGATGTCGGTCACATGACAGGAGAGGTCACGCGAGGACGTAATATTAATGCGTTATTTGATTTATTGCCGGAATCAACCATCATGGGTATTACGGTGGTGATTTATCCGCAAGATAAATTACAGACGCATTTGGATAAGTTAAGTAGTCGGGCGGTTGGCAACAACTATGAGTCTATCTATTTAAAAAAAGATGCCATTACGGTAACAGAATACTTAAAAGATGGGCATAAATTGTATCAAGCCGGGATGGTGTTCTATGTTCGAGGAGGCGATGAGCAAGAGATACGAAATCGTGCAAGAGAGTTGAGAACGGTCTTATTGAGTAACAATCTTGTTCCGATAAAAGAAGGTAATGAAGTGGCGCCATTGAATAGTTATTTACGGTGGCTGCCAATGAATTTTAATCCTCAGTTGGATGCCAAATCACGCTTTTATACCAAGTATTACTGGGTGCAACATATCGCCAATATGCTGCCGGTATTCGGTCGTGAAACCGGCACCGGTCATCCTGGTATCACTTATTTTAATCGTGGTGGGAGCCCACTTGATTTTGACCCATTAAATCCAAAAGACCGGACGAAAAATGCCCATAAACTCACTTTAGGGCCGACCGGTTCTGGTAAATCCGCAACCTTAACCGGGCAGATGGCACAGCTTATGGCGGTACATCGTCCACGTCTTTTTATCGTTGAAGCCGGTAATTCCTTTGGTTTGTTTGCTGATTATGCCGAGCGTTATGGCTTAACGGTAAACCGTGTATCCCTTGAGCCAAGTAGTAATATTGCCTTACCACTCTTTTCTGAGGCTCACCGACTATTAGAAATGGATGTAGAGCTTGAAGTGCAAGATGACGACGACAGTGATGAGGAAGGCGAAGAGCAACGTGATTTATTGGCGGAGATGGAGCTCACCGCGCGGCTGATGATCACGGGAGGCGAGGCGAAAGAAGATGACAAAATGAGTCGAGCCGACCGTTCAGCAATTCGCCAGGCGATTTTATTGGCAGCAGAGAAAACGGCTCAAGAAATGCCGCCTCGACAAGTTTTAACCGGTGATGTGAAGGCGGCACTTGAGGAACTCAGCCGTCGTCCGGATATTCGCCCGGAGCGCGCCTCTCGTCTTGCTGATATGGCAGAGGCAATGGATATCTTCTGTACGGGTGTCAATGGGCGTTTCTTTAACCGAGAAGGCGAAATTTGGCCGGAGGCAGATATTACGTTGGTAGACCTGGCGATGTTTGCCCGTGATGGCTACGAAGCCGAACTTGCGATTTCGTATATTTCCCTGATTAACCATATCAACTCATTGGGCGAAAAGTACCAACACAGCTTTCGTCCTATCGTCAATATTACGGATGAATCGCACATTATTACGGTCAACCCGCTGTTAGCGAAGTTCCTGGTTAAAGGTTCAAAAATGTGGCGTAAGCTGGGTATTTGGTTGTGGTTAGCGACACAAAATATGGCTGACTTCCCGGATGAGTCCGATAAATTGCTGAGTATGATTGAATGGTGGGAGTTGCTGAATCTTTCCAATGATGAAGTAGAGCAGGTTAATCGCTTCCGTCGCCTATCTGAAGCTCAAAAAGTGATGTTATTGTCTGCGAAAAAATCCGATAAGAAATATACGGAAGGGGTAGTGCTTGCGACCAATATGGAGGCGTTATTCCGTGTGGTACCGCCAAGCCTTTATTTAGCCCTTGGCATGACCGAAAAACATGAAAAAGCACAACGTAAGCAATTAATGATCGAACACAATTGCTCCGAGTTGGATGCGGCATTAATGGTTGCAAAAGATTTGGATAAAAAACGGGGGATTGCAGTCAATGACGACTTTAAATCAATCGCAGCCTAATATGACCTTTCATCGTGTTTTTGAGATCGGTCCGCGTATTCAATCGCTCGTTTTCACATCTGATGAAGTCAAGGCTTATGTTTTGCATTTTATTGCTCAAATTAAGATGAAAATTGGGGAGAATTGCCGATTAAGTGCTTTTCCTCAACGTGTATTTACCCAGTCAAGCTGGAAAGTGCATATGGTAGGGGAGGGCGGTGAGGTGCATTTATTATTGAATGTTTCCGGGCATCTTCAATTACCGGTCTTTCCATCGGAAAATTGGCCGGTGAGACTTAATATTGAAGTGACCGATCATGTGGATGCCTATTGGTTAATTCAATATTTACTTTGCCAACTGACGGCAACTTGGCAGTGTCCGGCAGATTTATCCCCAGTTTTTGGGGATAAGGCTGTGAGTAACGAATAAGGAGTATGGATGTTCCAAAGTGAAAAGCCATTATTTCGAGGGTGGCTTAAAAATGTACTGCGTTTTATTGCGCTCCTGTTGTCGTTATTTTTAGTCCTCACTGCAATAGGCGTGTTTGCCGCCGAATATCTTCAAAATATTGATATTCGCGCTTGGTTCATTAAAACCCAATGGCTGTGGTTTGGTGTTCGATTGTTGCTATATAGTGTGATTATATTCATGATCTTTGTCATTGCTCAACGTCACCCATTATCCATGCCAAAAAAAGCGAAATGGTTGATTTTAATGGTATTGATTTTTGCCGAAGCCATTACGCAAATTAGTTTCGTTTAATTGGAGGAAATATGACGTTTTCAGTCGATAGCTATCTTGAATATTTTCTCACCTTATTAGGTTGGCTCCTTAATAATGGCGTTTTTACATTATTTGTCGGGACCGGATTATGGCTAATTCCGTTAATCGGAATGATTTTCAAAATTTGGCGTGATGTATCAAAGCAAGGGGATGATGAGGGCGAAAAAGGGGAAGTATTAATTCGTTGGTTAAGCATTGAACTGATTCCGGCGATGTTAGTAGTGGTTTTAACATTAGCGCCTTTAATTCCCATGTCACTGAGCAATATCCAATACAATGAACGGGCTTCTGCTCAATGTAGTTACAAAGTACCGGCTACACCGGATAAATCGGGGTATGCACCTTTTGTGACGACGTTTGCTGATAGACAAGCCCGGATTCCAATTTGGTGGATGTTGATGCACAAGATAGATAAAGGGTTGACTTACGGGATGACGTCCGTATTACCTTGTCAGCGTGATTTACGTCAAGTACGCTTTGAGGTGCAACATCAAAAAATCAATAATCCGGCGTTATTGACGGAGGTTCAGCAATTTGTGCAGCAATGTTATATCCCGGCGCGTCAAAAATTACAGACAAGCCAATTGGTATTAACCCCGGCGCAAATTCGAGAAACATCTTGGTTGGGTGGAAAGCTCCTTATTACCAATAGTGAACTCTATCCTCGTTTTCGGGCGCAGCAACCGATGAGTACTTTCCCTTATAATGCAACACGTGATACAGCATTGCCAGATACCGGGAAAGGGGGATTCCCAAGCTGTGACCAATGGTGGGATGAAAGCGGTACAGGTCTTAAGTCACGTTTACTGGCCGATGTGCGACAAAATCTTTCAGCCCAAGTGAGTGATTTCTTTAATTCCATTGATAACAGGGATGAGGCTTTATTAAGAACCTTATTACGCACAGAAAACATGGATGTGTCAAAAGGGAAGATATACCAAGGATACGGTGGCAGTGTGGAAGGCGGATTTTGGAACGCCGTGACGCGCTTAACCTCAACCGTAGGAAGTGCGGTCGGGAGTCTGGCTATTTTTCCGGGACTCGATGCCATGCGTCAAGCGTTGCCAATGGTACAGGCTTTCATGATGATGGCGTTGGTTGTCTTGATTCCGGTGATCACTATTTTAAGCGGTTTCTCCATTAAAACCGTGGTGACATTAAGTTTTGTGTATTTTGCCTTAGTGACAACAACCTTTTGGTGGGAGCTTGCCCGTTGGTTGGATTCGTCCATAATTGAGATCTTATACAGTTCGCCATCCCATGACATATTGAATATTCATTTCCTGGAAAATGTCCAGGACGATATTATCTCGAACTTTGTGATGGGCAGCTTATTTATTGTGTTACCGAGCTTATGGTTTGGAGCGATGACTTGGGCTGGGGTTAATGTAGGCGGAATAATGTCTCAAGCATTAAGACAAGGTTCTAATCATGCAAATTTAGCAGGAAGTAAAGGCGGAGAGTTAGTTCAAAGTAAGTTAAAATAATAAAAGGGGATTTATATCCCCTTTTATTTTATCTCAAAGAATTCATCTATGTGTTTAAATACGGTATTATGTAGCAGTTGCACAAAGATTTAACCGATTAAAAACCTTAAAATC
>ERZ772827.203-NODE-203-length-33669-cov-16.454959_pt1 | contig 33669 bp, 40 predicted proteins | sample MGYA00580850_ERZ772827 | MGnify/ENA primary metagenome ERZ772827 (study PRJEB29015, sample SAMEA2737950) | human oral metagenome | biome: human oral; feature: human-associated habitat; material: dental | place: China | collected 2145 ... | reverse complement strand
GGGGATGCTCTCTGGGGGTGTGTAATCTCGAAGACCCTGATTGATAAAACGGTTATATTGTAAGGAGGTCGTATGAAAATATCACAAATAGAAAAAGATCATGCGGCGGCATGTCTTAACCCTCAACCAAATAAGCCCTACGAAGAGCTTGTGGTTCTTCAGAGGTCAGATCGATCACGATCTATGGATGAAGGCAATGTGCTTGATTCGGATCCATCTTCAATAGAAGTAGAGGAACGGCATCTCTTGGATCTGCTAAGGCGTCAGGTTCAAGATTTGGTATACTCCCCGGGATCCATCAGCGCAAAGCAGACCGTACTGGGGGTGCTTGTCCACCGCATACCGGTGACTCTTCTTGAGATTACCTCATTAGCAAGAGGGGATATCCCCGAGATTCGACGTGACCTCAATGTCTTGAGGCAATTGGGGCTTGTCGAAGTAGACAGAAATCCGAAGGGCGAACTGCTCTATCAGATAAGCCGACCCACGGAGAGCACACATGCTGAACGGACTCGGGCATCTATGGCAAAGCTCGCACTAGGCTGATCATGAGTGTAGTTAATAGAATTCAATGCACGAAATGTACGCGACTATGGTCTGATGTTAACGCAGACCTTCCTCTTAAATATGAAATTTTACCATGAGTGAGAGAAAATAAAAAGAGTAGGGGGAATTGTATTTAATAAATGGTCACAGATTGTTTATCAAGCTGATCTTCGGAAAAATGCATTAATCTGGTCTTGTCGTCGGTCCTATGTAAAATATCTGGATTTTCCATCACTATACCTAGGGCTTGAATTGCCATCTTAATGCGTATCGGGTCTATGCCCAGTCTTTGATGAGCTAATTCTGGTACTCTTTTGTTTCTTGTTTCAGCTATTAGCAGGGTGGGGCAATCAGGTGTACTGTCAGATGGAGGTATACATATTCCATAGGCGGGCTCTACTCGCGTGAAATAGTTTGGAGCTACATTGTCTCGGCTAGAGTCTTGCATAATGCTAACTCCCCAGCGCTCACGCTCTGATATTAGAAGACCATTGTTTTTCTTGAGATAGTCACAATATATATCCGTGTGATGGTTTTTAGGAGACACTATTATGTGTCCTATTGGCTCTTTATCGGGTGATAGTTCTCGCGAAAAAAAATATAACCAGCCCAGATGGATGAGGTTCAGTTTCCATTTCTATGTCAAGATGGGTCGATGTAACGTAGAAAGATTCCATATTCATATCAATATTAACTGGTGGCCCTCACCGACACCCTCTCGAAACAATGGCAGCCGCTCCTTGACCTGGTCGCGAGCTTGCCGCCTGACTTTACCACCCGTGATCAGGGTTCCGCTGTGTCGCGTCTGCCTCATAGGGTCAAGTTCACTTCGCTCACCTCGGCCCAGCGAGCCAACGTCGCTGACCTCTACGCGGCTGGCGTCCCCGTGCCGGACATCTGCGCGCGCTTCAACATCACGAAGAACACGGTCATCCGCCTTCGCAAGCAGGCTGGCGTTCCCCAACGGGAGCGCGGCCTCAATGAGCCTCAGGGGGACGAGGCCGAAGTGATGTACGCCTCGGGCAAGTCCCTCTTGACCATCGCCAAGCATTTTGGCACCGGCGTCGGCGCTGTCCGGGGCTGCCTGCTGCGGCGCGGGGTGAGGATGCGAAGGAGGAACGGGGCGTAGTGGGTCGCGCGAGGACTACAAGGCCTTGTCAAAGCCATATTCTTCCCGATTCTTGCGGAGAGTTCAGGCGCAGCAATTTTGTTTAGTTTTCATCTTTCGGGGCACGATCGTAAAAATCTCCCAAGAAAATGGTCGTGTCGTCCCTTCGGCTGTCAAAAGTTAGATACCATTGGTTCATTCGGGGCGATAGGGCTTCGATGAACCTCAAGGAGGCTCGAGATGAGTGTTGCGAAGCGCTTCCTGGCCATGTGTATGGCCTTGGCCGCTTGCTTGGCAGCTGCGGTATGCATGGCGCCGAGGGCGGCAGCTGGCCAGCGATTCACGATCGCCTACACCGGTGGTATCGGGGTGTATCCGCGTTCTGGGCCAAGTATGAGCAGCCAGCATGTGGGCGCAGCGCTGCCTGAAGGGTCGTCTGTGGAGGTGGCCTGTGAACTTGAAGGAGAGCTGGTCGACAACAACACCACGCCAGCTACCAAGATCTGGGAGCGTCTGAGCGATGGAACGCACATTCCTAATGCCTACATCAACTCCGGCGCAGATGGATGGACGCCCGGAGTGCCAAGGTGTGATCAGTCACCCGATCCGCAGCCAAAAGAAAATGCTTCGACGTACAATCCTGTTGCTGCCGCCAACTGGGCAAAAGAGCACGCATATGACACACCGCGTTTCTCAGGAAATGACTGCACATGGTTCGTTTCTCAGGCACTTTGGAATGGCGGCATGCAGAAGACTGATCGTTGGACTGACTACTCTACAGATGATGAGCAAACGCGCAATGGACCAAAGCCTGGTCCAACCAGGGCGGCCCGCCTTGCTGATGACCTGTTCCATTACCTGACTAGCAGCGGCCAGGTGAAGCTGAAGCAGATCTCATGGTCAGACAATACTGCCGCCGGGGCTGAGGTCGGGGATCTGATTTTCTACAACCTCAATATGTACGGCGCTGAGGATCTTGACCACGTTGCCATCGTGACTGGAATCAACTCTGACGGATATCCGGTCGTTAGCCAGCATACGGCAGGTGCGCGCGATAAGTACTGGTCTTGGTCTGAGGCTTATAACACTTGGATCGAGAAGGCCTATCATCACGAAAAGTATGGCCCTCCCAAAGCATACTTGATTAAAATCAAGAAGTAGTGCATACTGATGGATAGATGTTTGTAGAACTACTATCCCAATTTGCACGGAGCCCCGAGTGGTACGGTATGTACCGCTCGGGGCTCAACTGGATTCTTTCTCCGGTTAAATTCGGAAATCCTCCCCCTGTACTAGGTATTAACGTTGGCGGTGCATCGCACATTGACGTCCTGGCCTGCTTGACACTAGCCATCATCTACTTCTTAACTTTCACTGTTTCGGTGCGACTAATCAAGAGAACTCTTCGGAGTATTGTAGCGGCTTGTACGCTTTGCGCTATGGGGTTGGCTGTCGCCGTTTCTACATGGTTTCTTAACTTCTGGGACTTCTACGTAAAGCTAGGCACTCTCATTGCGGTGATAGTGTTTTTGCTCACGGGAATAATCTGGCGCTATATTTCTCAGCGCAAGCGGCAGTTTTCTGCCAAACCCACCAACGACTCCAAGGCAGTTTAATCTCGTTATTAATAGCCGATAGATATGGACGCCCCTTTGAATTCTATAATTCAAACACATGCACTCCATCTTCGTTTTCGATGATGTCAAAGCAGCAGGTGGCGTCTTCCCAGATGGCTTGGTAGTTCCAGCGGATGTAGTTGGTTGGGATGCCGATGGTGTTGGTGATGGTTTCGAGTTGTTGGCTGAAGATGTCTTCGACGAGGGTTTCGATGTAGGCGCTGCGGTTTGGCCAGCTGCCGTGGTAGCAGTTGGTGAAGTTGTGGTGCCAGTCTGGGTCGAGGGGTTGGTTTGGTGGTTCTCCGGTGAGTTGGCGCCAGGCGGTGATGGCGCCTGCTGGGTAGTTGTGTGGTGTGGTTTCGGGTGTGTTTTCTGGCTGGTGATCGCCGGTTTGGGTGTGTCGTGGTTGGTGGTTCATGGTGTCTTCTCCTTTCTGGTTAGTTGTTCAGCACCTCCGCTATCTCCTCCAGCGTGATAGCGCTGTGCATGCCTGCCGGTAGTGTGGTGTCGCTGGTCAGGATGCGGTGGAGTTGTTGTTTTCGGGTGGGGTGTGGGGTGATCCAGAGCACGCGGGGGAAGATGCCGCGGGTGGCTTGTTCGGTGCCGGCTTGGTAGTGGCGGTGGTAGGCGCGGGCTTTGGTGGTGATGCGGGCGGGGTTTTCGGTGGCGAGGTCGATCTCACACCACCAGTGGTCTTGGTAGCCGTTGGTTTCGGTGATGAGGCTGAGGTCGGGTTTGACCCATTCGGGTTGGCCGTAGGGGCCGAGGTGGTTGCGCCAGCAGGTGGGTTCTGGCTCGATGTGGCGGATGGTGATTGGGCTGTGGCGGGCGGTTTCTTCGATGGTGATGCGTGTTTCGGTGATGGCGAGGGTGTGGGTGAGGAAGTTCATGGATGGTTCGTGCCAGCGTCGTCGGGTTGGGGTGCCGGTGTCGGCGTCGTGGCGGGTGATGAGGCGGTGGCCGGGTTCGGTCAGGTGCCAGATGGCGGCGGCGGAGCCGGCGCGCATGCCGCCGATGCGTCTGGTGAGGGCGCGGATGAGGTGAAGCGTGGCCAGGTGTTTTGTCAGGCGGCTGGTTTGGCGTAGGGCTGAGGCGGGGCTGGCGTGGTGGGGTCTGAGCAGTCGGGCGAGGTGGCTGGTGGTGGCGAAGCGTTGCTGGGCGAGGAATCGTAGGACGGGTATGGCGCGTTCGCTGAGACGTGCCATGAGGTGGTGAAGTTGGCGCTCGGAGATACGAATCATGGAGAGTCCTCCTTTCACGATGTGGTTAGTGACAGGCCCGGCCTCGGGTTCGCTGGCTGCTGGCTGGTGCCGGTGCGGGTGTGTGGCTGCCTCGTTGAAGGGGTAGACAGTCGTGTCCCGTAACTGGTGGTTGAGGGCCGGATGGCGGGGTGAAAGCTGGTTGGTTCAGTGACGCGACTGGTCAGGCGATTGGTCACTTCTGGCGGCGCTTGGTCGGGGCCAGGCGACGGCCGAATTCACCAGATGAGGTTGTTGGTGGTGAGGTCGTTTCGGTAGCTGGTGTTGTGAGGGTGGGTTGGCTAGCGAGTTGGGTTAGAGCGGTTTCGGTTTCCTCAGCGGGGATGCCGTAGCGGTGGCGGCTGGCGGCGCGTGCGTCGATGGCGGGGCGTCGGCTCGGGCGTGGCGGCAGGGTGATACCGGAGATCCAGCCGGTTTCCTTGCCGTCGACCCACGCGGTCGAGTAAGTGGCGTAGCGCGGCAGGCGGATGAAGTCGAGTGGTTCAAGGCCGGATGTCATGGCGGCCATGTCACGGGCGTCAGGGGCGGCCAGGCCGAAACAGATTTTGTTGCGGGCGTTGGCGTCGATGGCCGCGCGCATTGCGGGGGTGAGTTGGCTGCGGTACTGGTGCGCTAGGTGCCAGGCCACGCCGAGTGAGCGGGATTGTGCCAGGGCGTCTGCCAGGTCGCCGGGTATGCCGTGGAGGAAGTCGTGGACTTCGTCGACGTAGATGCTGACCAAGTGGCGGCGTTCTGGCGGCAGTGCGGCGCGGGACAAGATGAGTGGCCAGAGTTGCCCGATGAGCAGCGAGCCGAGGAGCCGGGCGGCCTCGCTGCCGATCACCCCTTTGTTGAGACTGACCAGCAGGATGGTGCGGTTGGTGAATACCTCTCGGAGTTGGAAGCGTGGCTGGGTTTGTCCGAGCACGGCGCGCATTTGCGGGCGGATGACGAATTGCTGGAGTTTGTTGAGGACTGGCGCTATCTCCGTGGCTTGCTGCTCTGGGCTTTTAGCGTCGAATTTCGCCCAGAACGCTGATACGCCGAGCGGGTCGTGAAGCTTGCGGGTGACCATGCGCCGGAAGGCAGGGTTAGTCAGGAGACTGGGGATCATCACCAGGGTGGCTGCCGGGCCGCCTACCTTGGCGAGGGTCAGCAGCGCGGCAGTCAGGATTTCCTCAGTGCGGATACCCCACGAGTCGGCGAACACGGCCTTGCAGGTCGCCAGGAGCGCATCAACGGTCAGCTCCGGATGCCTTGTAGCGGCTGCCAGCGGATTCAAGCCAACCGGGCTGGGGTCGGTGGGATCCAGCACCACGACGTCATCCACACGCTTGGCCGGGATCCGCTCCAGCAGCTCGGTGACCAGGTCACTCTTGGGGTCAATGACCACCACGCCGCGACCGGCCGTGATGTCGGCCAATGCCAGATGCTCCAGCGCCGTCGATTTACCAGCCCCGGTCGGGCCGAGCAGAACTGTATGGAGGAGCGCATCCCGCGGAGGAATCCCCAACGCGACCGGCCTGCCGGGTGCGCTGGAGCGAGCGAATATCCGCCCCGCTAGTCGTTGGTGCATGCCGGCCAGCCAGTTCGGTGGCGGGATCTGCCGAGGCGATACCGGCGGCAGGCCGGGCAGGTCTCCCTCGCCGACCGGCCAGCCGGTAAGGCTGGCGATCTCGGTGCTGCTCAGTTGCATTCCGTAGCCCCACGGCCGCCGTACCTGGTTGAGTTTGGCGGGATCCTCGGGCCACAACCGCAACCGCACACCGGCCGTCTCGATGGTGCACAGCGCCCCGAACAGCCGCTGGATCAGCGCCCGGGCCTTTTGGGGTGTAGCTGCTTCGGCGCCAAGCCGCACGCTCACCAGCGCGCCGTGCTGCCGGCGGCGTTCGCGTACCCGGGTGAGTTCATCACCGCTGGCGGCTTGGGCTCCGTGGTTGAGCAGACTCCACCAGGACTGCCGCGCCTCGAGGGGCGGACGCCGCGACAGCATCGGCGCCACCCGCCCACCGATGAACAGTTGCAACACCAGCTGCTCACCCCTTCGGAGCCCCGACAAACCAGCCAGCAGTGCCCGAGTCACCGCTTCAATCCGGCTGGTATCCAACGCCAGCAACGGATGCGTCACCTTGAGGCGCGCTGCCCGAGTCACCGCCCGCCGCACCCCGGCCGTCACCATCTGCATACCGGGAACCAGCTCACTCAGCAGTGACTCCACCACGCGGACACACCTGACGTCGGCTGCGATCTGAAAGCGGATCGTCGCGTTCGTCGCCCGGGTTTCAATGACCAGCGGCCCCAAACCAGGATCAGCCACCAGCCGATGCATCAGCTGCTGCACCATCGCCCATTTCAGCGGCCGCGGCCAATACAACTCACGCCAGCACCATCGCCGCTTGCTACTCATCCCACGCCTCCATCATCCGGGGCAGGGGTACCGGTTTTGCCGGCCTCATCGGGTCCGGCGATCCCGCCGGCCTCGGTGGTTGCTTCTGGGGTTTGTTCAATCCGCCACAGCAGGTACATCGCCAAGGCTTTGGCCAGTTCACGCCGCGAGATCGGGGTTTGCCACAACGGCACCACCCGCACCTGCGATGACCGGGACGTACCGCGGCCGACCTCTCGTTTACGTCCACGCCGTGCCATACCTGCCTCCTCGTCGTTTCACCACCAGAACCGGTTCCGCCACCACCACATCAGCCCCCACACCACGGCGACGACGAGCCCGATGCCGCCGGCAACCAGCATCACGGGCAGCCAAATCCTGCTCAGAACGCACAACGTCATCTCGACGCATACGGCGCTTACCAGCAGCGATAGCGCGCCGATGAGTAGCCTCGTAGATCGGTTGTTCATCCCACCACCAGACATCACTTCCTCCTCGTAGCCGTTTCATCGCTGTACCTCTCTCAGCTGTTTTGTTCCGTCCTGGTCGTGAGGGGTATCACTGGACACTGGATAACCCGGAATGACAATGTCAGCATCAACCTGGTTACCCCACACCGACCAATCCGCCCGCGATTCCGGACGCCGACGCGCAAACAACTCCAGAAACGGGCCCCGCGACACCCTCTCGATAACCGCGAACTGCTCAGCCGGTTTACGGGAATGCTCCCGCACCGGCGCGGTGAACCACGTCGGCTGCGACCGGAAATTCACCGGCTCTCGACCACGCGTACAAAACAACAACTGCTCCGTAGCGTTACGCAAGGAATACCGCCCGCCTAGCCCCAGCCGGAACTTGACCCACGTCAGCGGCGAGCGCACCGTGAACCCCCACGCCTCCGCCACCCCATAAGCCTCCCGGAGCAGGCCATTCGTCGTCCACAACCACAAATGCGCATCCGCTCCCACCAAACTCGCCACCGGCAACCGCCTAATCTGCTCCAGGCTCATCACCGGATAATGCTGCCCACTCGACTGACCCGGCCACGGCGGATCCGCTAACACCGTCCGGAACTGCTTGTCACAACCTGCATACTGCATACAACCTCCTCCTTCTTCATTACAATTGGTTACTGCCAGCGCCCCGGATATACCTCGTCTCAACCCGGCGCCTCCGGAAGACGGCATCCGCCCGGGGCGCTACTTGTATTACGACGCACTCAACCCGAGAAAACAACCATCCAGTCGGACACAATTCCCGCCGATCGGACACCCCAACCACCCAGCCCCACCACAGAAACAGCAGGGCATATTCAGCAATTAAGGGACACGAAAACCGCTATTGTAGAAAACGCAACACCCAGCCACCAACCACAACCATCCGCCCTGGATGGGCCGGGTGCCGCGTCCGCAACTATCACGACCGGCGCCGCAGCTCCTCAACCACCCGCCGCATCATCTCCCCCTGAACCCGGAACGCCTGCTGCCTGAGTCGCCCAGCCACCAGGCTGGCCTCCCGCTCAATACGCCGCCGTTCGCAGTACTGCCGGTGTCTCCAGGCACGATCGCGTTCCCGCCACCCCTCCATCAACCCCCACACCAGCAACCCCAAACCCACCACCCCAAGGGCCGCCATGCCAACCAGGGCGAGGACTGCCAGGCCGGTCACTGGAACCTCGCAATAGCCTGCGCTGCACCAGTGGCATACGCACCCAACAACGCCTCCAAATACGGCGCACTCTCCGGCGCAACCTGCACCAACGCCTGACCAGTCATCACCAGATTGCCGACATTGCCCATCGCCTGATTCGTCAGCTCCGCCCGAGCCGAATCAACCGCCCTGACCACATCACCCCGACCAGCCGTCCACTCCACCTCCCGCTGCACCGCCCGAGCCAACCCCCGCGGTCGTCCACCCGACCCGGTCACCGACGACACCAACCCAGACCCAGCCGCCCGAGCCGATCCAGCACCAAACCCAAACGTAGGGATGAGATCCGACATGACATAACTCCTTCCACACCACCCGCCACCACTAGCAGCGGAACCGGTGTCACTCGCGTTAGAAGCCGGTTTGACTTCACACCCCAAGTCCAACCCACAACCCTGGGGCCTGTCGTGACATGAAAGTGACATCGCCCTGGAAGGGTCTGAGACATCAAGCGCCCGCACACCTGAAGCCCCAGAAGCCCCGAGTAACCAGTGCGTTCCTTCTCCCCGCCTAGAGAACAGCCCCCGGTGTGCTCGGCTAGGCTGCCCAGATGAGCAGCAGCGACAGCCCTGAAGGGAGCAGCCGCGCCGCCGAAGACGCCATCCACCAGGAACTCCGCGCTGCCCGTAAACGCCCCGGCGGCCTGTCGCCGCAGGCCATGGCCCAGTGCCCGGTCATGTGCGACCTACTCGGCAACGGCGACCCCGAAGTCGCCCTGGTGGAGCTGAACCACAAGATCATGGAACTCATCGATTCCGACGACGACATCACCGCCGTGGAGGCCGCCAGCTACTCCCTCGGGCTGTGTACCGACGCCGATACCCACCTCGCCCGGCTCGAAGAATTCGGGGCCAAACACTTCCTCGACCAACGCCAAGCCCGCCGCTACAGCGACCGCGGCCTACACCAGCTGGCCCGGCTGATCTCCACCCACTGGACCACCCAAACCGTCCCCGAAGCCACCCTCATCCTCATCGGCTTGGACGAAACCCAAGTCGGCTTCACCATCCAGCTCCGCTGCCAACGCCACATCCACATGCACCCACTAAAGCTCAGCCTGTGGCAAGACGACGAACCCCAGCCCACGCCCCTGAGCCCGGCCTGGACAACCACCTCCCAGCCAGAGGCCTTGTGGCACGAGGAGCAGTTGGCCGAGCCAACCATCGTCCAGCTCCAAGGCGAAACCACCATCCGCCTCGTCTGGCGAGGCGAAACCTGGCCCAAGTTCACCGTCGTCCTCACCGGCAACATCCACGCTCGCATGGTCAAAAGCCAGACGCTGGGGGCGGCTTGTGCGGTGACGGTGGTGGATACGGAATAGCCTCACTGAGCCCCTACAACACGTTGACATCTTCAAGGCAGGGGTTCAACTACCTCTCTCGCTAGATGACGGAGGGTATCGCTGCGGTACCCAGCTCAGTGCGATTCTGGCTGTGTCCTCGGAACAAGGGGCAGGAACGAGGTTGGGACTACGAAGGCTACAGAGCTACCAGTGCCTCAGGCCAGATCCATATAGCATGTCCCAGCCTTCAGTTCAATGGTTGCGGTGCTGCGGGGCATCACTAAGTAGGGTGTGTCGCTCATAGCATGACAACGCTAACTCCTTGCTGACAAGCACAAACGCGCGCATATAGCACATGAACTGACTGAGGATTGCCCGTGAAGGCTACAAAAACTAGCCGGGATACTTGTTGGATGACTCATTTTGCCCTATCCTCTAATTCATCTCTCACCGTCGGAAAGCCCGGCGCGAGCCCTGAAGCGACAGCGGGCAGGACTCGTCCCAGAGAGACGCACGAGGAGCCCTCACACCCTCATGGTCACGGCGACGTGGACAGTGACGCGGATGGCACAACGCCACACCGCTCAGCGAGCGAGTCCACGTCTACCAATTTTCGAACGCCTGTGCTATATTAAAAAGCAGTATGAAAGAACAATGGCGTTCACCCCAACCATCAGAGCAAGAGCCGCCAGCAGCTCAGCAGTCGGAGGGCGAGGCGGGTACGGATGTAGATTCAAAGGAGTGGCGTGAAGTGGTAGTGCAAGATTTAGAAACTGCAAAGCATGGCTCACCTGGTCGAAAGCTTCCTGTTAAGGCAGTATATTCAAAGGGTGACATGGAAGTAACGGTCTTTGACGCGACACCAGATCGTGACGTCTACATGAGAATTTCCTATAAGGGAAGAGCCAGAAATATCAGGCTTCAACGATCAGACCCAGAGGGTGCTCTGCTAGCTCGGTTTGGCCCAGAGCTTGGCGCGGATATGATTCGCGTTATTCGACGTCAACCTGCCGTGGATCGGCGTGAAGTGAGTCGACGGTTTCTCGAAGCTGTCAATTTTAGTCTATCGGAAACTAAGTGATTGGGTAGAGTCCGATAGGGATTGGCATGGACCCGTTTGAGAGTGAGCTTCCGTTTTTCAGTCGAGAGAGAGTAAAAAAAGCATTAGAAGATATTGCGACTAGGGTTTTGGGGTTAGAAGAGTCTACTACGGCAAAGGAATCTACGCAGTTGCCACGCCTAAACATATACTGCGGCGCTGGTGTCACGATTGATCGTTCAGGGCTCGACTGGCGGAGGATGATTGATGGGCTTCTAACTCAGTATGTTCCGAAGAAACGAGATCGGCGTGATATATTTGATGCCCATGACGTGTTAGGTGCTGCTTCTCTCTGTCTCGCACACTATCGCCAAGACTATGACAGAGAACGCTACACGATGCGGGTGGCGGATCGCCTGAGGCTGCTACTATATGGCAATACTGACTGGAATTCGGGTAGACTTGCTGACGAAGTCATCAATCTTTGCAGAACTTGCAGGAGAGTTAGTCATGACGTAGCTGGCGGTGGCTATGTAGTGGCTACGCCAAACTATGACACTTTTCTCGCTGAAGAAATTCAAAAACTTAACCCGCGTGGTCTGATCTACACAACAGGCAAAGATAACCAAGATGTCTTGCTTGAACAAAAACAGGGGTGCCTTCCGGAAGTGCCGGAGTGGATCAGTTGTGAAAAACTAATTACTAATCTATACGACCCGGGTGCCATAATCCAGCTGCATGGATTAATACCTCGAGATGGCTCCCTGTTTGGCGGCCGTGTGGTTACACCGGTTATTGATGAACTAGATTATATCTACTCTGAACCATATACTTTCCGAGCACTTGAGGCTCTTTTTAAGCAGGCGCCAACAATATTCGTCGGGACAAGCCTTCAAGATCGCCCCGTGTTGCAGGCGTTAGTAGCAACTACAAGGAGCGCTGACGAGCATCCAAGGTATCTGTTAAGCACACTGGGCAATAATTTAGCTGTTGACCCCGCTAGAAGACGAATGCTGCGACAGAACTCTGCAGAGCGTTATAACCGGTTTAAAGTTACACCTATATATCTGGACTATCATTTTCAGGCCCCCACCTTCTTGTCCGAGTTGTCTCGCGTGATTTGCTCTTTTTATAAAGAGCTCCGTAAAGCCCAATCGGAGAACACAGAACTTGCAAATGGCTTAGTGCTGGATTCAATAGGGACATATGATTCGCGATTGGCCGAGTGGGCTAAGCGCTGGATTTCTTGGCATCGTAACGACAAGAATTCACTAATCCAAGGAATGCTTGATTACATTATTGAGGATGTTCGCGCTCAGCTTGATATAAAAGATTCCGAAGTTCTCAAAGCGGAGCTTTGGGTAAGAGATAAGCCTCAGGATTATCGCGGCCTTCGGCTTTGGGAGAGTACGGTATCTCGTCAGATTCAAGAAGAGTCGGCTCGTAGGGCACTATTTGATAGCGACAGTTCTGTATCGGCAATTCGCGCTTTCCAAGAAGGGCGCCCTCGGCTTACCTACCTAAAAGATGACGAATATCCACATCAGCGATGGCGGACATATCTTGCTATCCCGCTTGTTACCATAAAAGATGGTTCTGACGGTCTAGACCGCCTTCCTGTTGGTGTTATAGTGGTAGCTTCTATGCGTCCACGGCAGGCAAGCGGCCTTTATCTTATGCATAAAAGGAGCTCGCTGAAGGATCTTCTTGATAAATTATATCAAGCTGGTCGGCTTTTGGTTAGTGATTCAGGTACAGATAGTTTGGATATAAACTCATTTACAAATGGGGCAACTATTGACAATGATTCGACTCGCGAGATAGATGAAGACAGGTAGATGTCTTAAGCATCTCGGCAGCGCCCCTGTTGCACTTCCAATAATTCCACAACCCACCCCAACCCCCACGCAGATCCCCGAACTCCTGACAACTAAGATACCCTCATGCCAAGCGAAAAGATGCGGGTTGACTACCCAGACGGGACACATTTGTCGCAGTCACGTGAAGATTCGGGCGGGTTTAGCGCCCTTGTCCGAGATGACGCGACCAACAACCTCACGGGTCACGCGACGCTCCATCCCATCACTGACGACGATGCGGAGTCCGACCCGTCGCGTCTCCTCGTGTTGGTTACTGGTGCTGTGCTTGGTGCTGCTGCTGTCAAAGTTACTCCGTACGTTATCAGCTGGTGGAATGAGCGGATGCTGCCGGCTATGCAGTCGCGGGGGCGCAACCTGTTCCGGCGCAAGCGGCGTAAGAAGGGCGCGCTCCAAGACGAAACAGCTGAGACCACAGATGCCCCGGCCCTCCCGCTGACAGAGGCGGATATTGCGTGTGCGGCCTTCGTTGAACAGGTTGATGCTCTCTCCGGTGAGCCCGGCACTCCGATGAGCCAGGCAGAAGCAGAAGAGCATCTCTTCGCTATCCTCATCATGGCAGCGAACATCGCCGAACGGCTTCGCAAGCTCTCGAGCGCCCGCATCGAAGCAGAGGACAGTGAGCGTGTGGAGTTGCTCTCAGGAGCGATACGACAGCTCTCGACTCAGCGGATCGCGGATGGTATCAACCGTCTGCTGGAATCGGACACCGCGTTGCTGGATGAGGAAACGGTCGATCAGTTCATGAAGATGTTCAAAGGCGCTCGCATTCCCGGTCAGGGCTATGCCCCTATCCGAATGGAGCAGTTGCAAGAGGCGCTGCGCCTGGAAGAGTAAGAGGGGAAGGCCCATGGGGCCTGGCCGAACTTCCTACACCTGGGCTACACCGCTCGTTCTCGCAGCGCTGAGAACTGGGCTTCCAGGGCGGCGACTCGCTTCTCTAGGTTTTGGTTAGTTTCTCGCTGGCTCACGAACAGCGTTGCGTCAGAAAGTCCACGACTTTCTTCTTCCATCTGGAGGTCGTGACGCAGAGCGCTGATGTCGGAGCGCGCTACCTTCAGGTCGGCGATAGCGTGATCCATCCGCGCTTCCACCCGTTCGAAGCGATTATCCATATGATCACGCGTCCGCAGAACCGTTTCTTGCGTCGCGTTGACTGAGGTAGTAAGCGTCTCGAGCTGTTCATCGATGTCTTCAAACCGCTCGTCCATCTTGTCCAGTCGCTCGTGCGTTTTGCCGCTTTCTTCCCGCAGCTCGAGCTTGACGGCGCCAATGTCCGCCTTGAGCTCGCTCTTTACATTGCTAATCTCTGCTTTGAGTTCGCCTCGTACGTCGCTGATCTCCGCCTTGAGATCAGTCTTTACCGCCTCGATCTCCTCGCGAAGTCCGTTCTGACCCTCTTCAAGCGCATCGAGTTGCTTGCAAACAGAAGTAACCTCGCTCTTAAGCGAACCTACCTCGCGTGTAATAAGTTCCTTTATTTCTTGTAAACCATCTTGCATAGATATATTCGCCCCTTTCTACTATCTATTTTACCGCGAAATAGCCACCTTGGGCAATAGTATAAAGCCTATGCAGGCACTTCATTCTGGTATATAATCATAACCAGCAATGCCGCACCCAAATCCCAACAACAAGCCATCGCCTTATGCTCGTCTCCGCAAGACCAAAGCGGCGTTCCTTGCGACAGCGTTAACCTTGGCTGGCATCCTGCTCATCATGCTGAATGGCTGGCTTTCTGGTCTCAATCTTGGTGATTGGTCGTGGCTGCATGCGCTGCCGCTCGGTGAGCTGGGCGGCACGCTGTTTGGTGCTGGGCTCCTGGGTACGCTGTTCGAGTATTCCTTCCGGCGGGATCAGGAGGAGTCGGTGAAGCGGCAGTTCCGGGAGATCATTCACGATGAGGCGCCGGCGATGCGGGATGCGGTGATCGAAGGCTTCCGGTTCAACACTGACGATCTGGAGCGGATAGCCACGCCCAAGCTGTTGGACGAGTTGGCGGTCAACAGTTTGGGCATGCGCTTTGGTGATGCGGCCTTCGGGCGGGAAGTCTATGGAGATATCAAGCACCAGGCGATCACAGCTGAGGAGCGCTGGTATGACGCGCGAGTCGACGCGACCCTAGGTATACCTAGGGTTAGGAGCTATGCTCCTAACCCTTTCTTTGACTTACTGGTCCGCTGGGAATACACCGTCGTGCCCAAGCATCGGTTCCGGAAGTTTGCTGTTGTTTCGGATCGGCAGCGGTATGACCAGATGGTGGCTGAGCGTGGGGAGACGAGTGTGTGGTTCAAGCCATCCGGCACTGGTCTGGACGTGACCGACGAAGCGAGCTTCGCCCTGGTTGAGTTCAGTGTGAATGGTAGCCCGGTCTCAATTGAGCGCACCGCCGATACACGCAGTCAGATTTACACGGTTGACATCGGTGAGGATATTGTCACTGCTCAGCAGCCCGTGGTCATGTCGTTCACGTACCGGTCACGACTACGGCGGGACGGGCATATGGTGTACTTCGACATTGATCGGCCGGTTCGCGGGTTCTCGCTGGAGATGGACTACCGTGATACCGAGATCGCCCAGATGCTGCTGGTGGACCATGTGTCAAGCACGCAGCGAGCACGCATTGCGAAAGCTCCCGATGTTGCTGGCGCACAGTCATACAGCTTTAGCTATGACGGCTGGGTGCTACCGCGAGCAGGTATCACCTTCGTCTGGCAGCTGAAGAGCGAGCAACTGCCGCTGAAGAAGCAACGGGGGCGATCATCTGGTGCAACGCAGGACGATGCCTACCAAGCCCGAGCAGCCTGACAGGCATCGTCATCTACGCGTTGTGTAGGTTTACTGGATCATCCCTCGCCACCCATGAGCCGTCACCTCCCTTACTGTCTCGTCGGGACTCTTGCCATCACGCCACGAGGTCATGATGCGGCCGGTCAGCAGCCACCCATGATGGTCTCCTTCCGTCGGTCGTCCTAACAGGATACAGCGTCACAGGACCTATCGTCTCTGGATACTCCGTCTTTGGGCGACTGGGATTGACAGGTGCCCAATCCTGCGCGGAAGCCGCCCCTGTCACCCATGACCGGGGCCTTCGGCGACCGCGTTCGCGCCACCCGGGAGGCGAAGGGACTCAGCCAGGAAGGCTTGGCCGAACGAGCAGGACTGCATTGGACCTACATCGGGCAGGTCGAGCGTGGGCAACGCAACCTCAGCCTCCACAACATCCTGAAGATCGCCAGCGGCCTCGACGTAGATGCCGGGGAGCTGGTGCGGGGGCTAGGCGGACAAACTTCGCCTCGAGGTGAGTGACCAACCCTCAAGGTGTGGGCCAGCGCTGTAGCTGGTCGATTTGGACATCATCGTCGAGGACGAACGTTACGCCGAAGCAATAGGTCTCGACCCACTCGACCTGTTGACGCCATAGGCACTACCCTCGGGCGTCCCAGAGGCCTCACTCACAGCCATCCTCAAGCGTGTTCTAGCTGGGGTTTTCACTGGCCGACCTGCCGCCTATGGATAAGCCTCCCGGCCAGTCTGCTCGTTCTCTCCGAGCAGTTCCGCCAGTAGCCCACCCAAGTCACGACCTATTGCTCGACGGTGTTAGAGCGCCCCATATGAGCCAGTTGCCGACTTAGCTCTTTGGACGGTGGTGTCGGGTGAAATCTTTCGTGGTATCTCAAGCACCACATCCTGGATGATCGCCATTGTACGGGAAAATATGCACTCGAACTCGCATTGTGTTCCGTCGCGTAGAGGTTGATCCACCCTCTAGAACATAGAACTTGATTGTTCCGTCTTGAAGTTTTTCAACGGTGCTCTCCAATTCAACCTCGGCCGAAGCCCAAGAGATTGTTGGGGTCTCAATTGTCTGAGCTTTGCGGAACTCGTCACCAAGTCGATGAAGCACCTCCGCAAGATCCAGCAGGCCTTCTTCCTTATCTTTATCTCTTGCTTTCGTGGACACCTCCAGCTTACCCTAGGCACGGTTTCACAATTATAGGAACCTCATCCTCTCGACGCATTAACCTCTAGCTCGGCGAATTTCTCTGTCTCAAGTTGGTCTGCGTATGCGATCCGTCAGTACAGATGGATCGGTTGCGATCGCATTGTGTGAGATGAGATATCCAAGTCAGATGGTAAGCGACTCAGCCCTCGAAATTACAAAACTGGTTTTGATAATCACTCCCTTCGTCTCACTTAGACTTTTACGAAAGAATCGGGGTTCCCCAGACGGCAACGATCTCCATATCCCTAGCTTCTTTTGGATCTTCACCGCCATAGAGAGTCTCGAGTCGTACTCGACTAGCCCCCTTGAGAGGAACGGAGACTTCCTTTTTCTCACCCGCCTTCCGGACCTCCGTCATGGCAGGATTATCTTCGGCACCCGCAACTCCAATGAGCCAAACATTGAACCTTATAATCTGCTTGCTGTCGCCCTCATCGGCGTCGACACCGATTGTCATCGTGAGCGTAGAGTATTGACTTCCTATACCGTACTCAATAGAATTAGAATTCTCAACGCACCGACTATAACAGCGGGTGCGAATTGAGTGAGGGTACAGTTTTCCGTCAACCCTTGGAGATCTATTTGGGTCAACTGAACCCTTGAGGTTGGAGGATTTCTGATCGACGAGGAACTGCTGACCAGCTGGAAGGGAGCCTGAATTAGAAGGATCCGAGGGGTCACCGTTTGATCCTGGATCAGCTGTCACCGTCACGGTTGTTGTCGCTGTCGCAGTAACGGTCGAGGTTGCGGTCACAGTAGCCTCAGCGTGACCACCTTGAGGATCGCCAGAATTTAAGCGAATTACCCATTGAGTAATGAGGGTTACTAGGACGCCAACAACTACTCCTATGAAAATTTTTGACGTGACCTTCGCCCATGACCATGGGTGATTACTATCGGTCATCTATCCCTCCGAGAGATGCTTGATTTTTCTATTCTTTTATGATAGAATCATATCATATTGCGGTAGCCGATGCTAGCTGCTAATTCGAGAGCTCGCCTCGGTCGCCGTAATCCGCAGCGACCTGATCTACAGAAAGGAGTCGCTGCGATGAATAACAGCGACCAGTTGAGGAAGCTCGCCCGCCAGAGTACGATTTATGTGAGCATGCCAACGTTGGTAGCCCTGATTGTCGCCTACCTGCTGCTTGTCTTCGGACATATTGCTTTGGCTGCTGGTGCAATCGGTTTCGCAGTTGCTTGGCTCTTGCAAGCTACTCACGCATCCTTGCGCTACATCAAGCGCAGCGAGGACGGAAACACGCGATGAGCTGAGCTTCCTTCGCCCCGGGTAAATTACCCGGGGCTTTCTCCTTGGAGCCCTTTGAACGATCATCAACCCGCATCGTTACCTCGGTAATTAAAACAACTCAGAAAAACTCACTCACGGCCATCCCCAAACGCACTCTGGCTGGGGTTTTCACTGGCCGACCTGCCGCCTATGGATAAGCCTCCCGGCCGCTCTGCTCGTTCTCTCCGAGCAGTTCCACCCCTAGTCACCCCAAGCACTGGACTTCGTCCCATCACCCGCGCTTTCCTGACTGCTTGAGCCGACCAGGAGGCAAGCATGGATTCCACTCCCGCCGACCCCACCGCCACGAGCAGCAGTCGCCCTAGCACTCACACCGAAGCGCCGCCCTGTCCATCGTGGTGCGTCCGTGACCACGCTGACCAAGACCCCAACGACCAGCTTCACGAAGGCCACACGCGGCTGCTCGGGGCCATCACCCTCGAACGCTCGCCGGGGGAAACGCCAAACAGCATCGCCCACCACGCCGTCGCGACAGAGATCGCCATCACCCGCTACCAGTACCCGGATGACCCCGACGAATGGATCTACATCGGCGACGACGCCCATGGCCTAGACCTGAGCATCGAGAGCGCGCGCCGGCTGGTGTGGGTTTTGGGGAGGGTGGTGGAGGGGCAGGGGTGAGCTGATCGTTAAGTTTGTCTAGGGCTGGAAACAGTCAAATTTTGCTCTAAAATCTCTGATAAAACAGTTCGCCCAGTAATCTCCACAGCTTCTCGCAATTTCATTTCCTCCCTAGAGGCAAAAAGAATATTACCTTTGTGGTCGACCCCTTTGCAAAAATTCCTGCGCAAGTCTCTGCTCTGGCTGCCGCGCCGAATGTCGGTAGCTAGTTTGATTGCCAGAGATATTGATCCCACGAGAAGGCGTAGACCTCTGTCATTGGTAGCTATTGGATTCGCATATAGTGGTACCGCGTAGAAAGCCTGCCAACGTGAAGCTTCATTTTCGAGCCCAAGACCCAAGAGCGAAACGAGTTCTGAGCGTCCAAATTGTAAGGCCCTCAGCGCTGTGGAGCGAGAAGGAAAGCGGCGTGCACTATGTTCGGCTCGACGTAGCCTAGAAACCAGCGTGGGTCCAGTTGAGTCAGCGACTTTGACTAAGTAGTAAATATTGCCAGCATATGGTTCAATCCCGCGTAACCATAGCTCCATCTTAAATTCAGTTTCATATCCCTCCGGCATAAGATTACCGACGAGATTGGTCAACTTCGAAGCGTCATTATGCAGTGCTTTGGAAACTTTCGTTACAATTCTTTGCTTATGCAGCCTTGTGTTGACCTCTTGCGACCACTCTTTTAACTCGCGGTACGTGTGGTTCTTACTAGCCGTTGAAGCTGTGACGTCGTCGTGTTCGATAACAACGTCGCGAAAGAAGTCTGGTATAGAGCCAAAGCTTCTAAAAGGTAAGTACTTATCAACGCCAAGATGCTCCAAGCGCGCTCGTTTGAAGCCGCAAATGTCGCGCCGCTTTGTTTCTTCACGGCGAGGTTCCGTCTCTGGCTCTAGATCGATCGACTGCAAAACGATTACCCGTGCTTGATCCTTGGGCGAGCTTCTTCGTTCACGGTCTTGCTGAATCCACTGTACTAGTGGTGGATCATCGAGTGACGATCCTACGATCACGATGCAGTCGTTTTCACCAACTAGTTTTTCCAGTCTTTTAACCGTTTCGCCTTGGGAATGGTAATAATCAAACTCCGAGAAAACAATATTACCGTCGCAAATTGGTGTCCCGTCGGGCTGCGTGAGCTCTGCGTCTGAACTTTTCCCGACCCTTCCATGGATGTAATGGAAATCAACTTGGCCTGGTTGGCACATTGTCGCGTCAAAGTCGTCGCAGTTTGAGTATATGAACATGTCGTAATGGGAGGCGGATAGGGCCGCCCTTTTTACGCTACCTCTACCACGCCTATCTTGTTGCAAACGCGCCCGCAAAATATTTTCTATATGGGTATCATAATTTGTAGTGACGATAGATATCTTTTTGTTGGACTCCATCAATAAAGTTACAAAATTACAAATCCCATCAATAAGCGGTGGAGTGCGACAGCCTTTGACGAGGTTTTCATAGAGAACAGATCGCATAGTGTCGCGCAGAAATATGTCATGATCTCTGCCAGCCGGGAGTCTCGACAAAGCCGAGATGAACTCATCAACAATAGATGCATTGCGCGGCGGGGAGCTATTTGGCGACTGAATATATTCGGCCAAAGCTTCGTATTGCCCCTTTGTTAGCAGCTTATTAGGCGAGCCTTCTTCTGTTGAAACGAGGTCCGATTCAAGATTACGAACCATTGCCTTAATGAGGCCGTTCCAAGATAACCCGGTGAGAGCCTGAGAAACGCCGGCACCGCAGTATATGACGATATGATCAGCAGATATTACTCGTGATATCGCCGCATCGTAATCCTTCGCACTGAACAGTAGACTTTCCGTCTCCTCGTGCATATTGCTCCGATCTGCCGTCAGTCTCGTGTGATATACCGGATCATGCTATCGACGATGCTCCGTGCCATCTGGAAGTCAGAGAACTCGTCGTCAGTCATTTTATAGATTTCCTCAATTGTCACAGTATCTGGATTCCGTAGCCTATATTTAGTCTCGGGCCACTCATACCGCAGCGTACCCGGCATGTTTGCTACTTCTGATCCTATCCGTAATGCCTCTTCCACACTCATTGTGCGGCCATCCTGTTCTTGATCGGGGGTAGACGACTCCATACAATTTAGATTTTAACAAATCAAATGAAACTGTCAACTACCCCCTCAGTCCTTCTCCTGGTTTGGTTAACGAAGCTTCAGCGTACACCCTGATAGTGCTTCTGCAAAGGTGGCTTGCTAAACTCATGTACCGCCGTTGCTTCATTCTGATGGGCGCGCAGAGCGCAGAGAGTGACTGGGAAGCGCTATCGAAGTACAGGAGGGCGATCCACGGCTGCCTGCTGCTTGCCCTCAATGCTACTTATGCGTAGCATCATCTCGACGTTCTGCGCATGAGAGTGAAGTATCCTGCATGTCGGCCGTCGCTACCTCGCGACCTGCTCCCACCATCCACGCCCTTGCTGAATCCCACATTCCTGCCATCGTGGCTGCTTGTAGCGACTGGCAAGAGCTGGCCCAGTTCAGCCCGCCGTACTGGCGCCCACGCAGCAGCGCCGAGCTCCGGCGCAAGGTCGCTGCTACCGCCGGGCCGCAACCAGCCACCGAGTACACCTTCGTCATTGCAGCGGAGGACGCAGGGCCTGACAACACAGCAAGTGACTCCACCGGTTTTTCCATCGGCCGCTTGGTCGGTGAATGCTCCCTCCACGCTATCGACTGGCGCAACCGCCACGCCCAGATCGGCATCTGTATTTGGCGTCCGGCCGATCGCTACCAGGGCTACGGCCGCGCCGGTGTTCGGTTCATCACCAACTGGGCGATAGACCACCTCGACCTCCACCGCTTGGAAGCCTGGATCCTCGCAGGCAACACCGCCTCACGACGACTGTTCGAAAGCCTCGGCTTTACCCACGAAGCAACCCTGAACCAGCGTTACCGCCTAAACGGCGGCTGGCGGGACGTGTGGGTGATGGGGCGGTTGGAGTGAGAGGATCCGTATTCTCACCCCCGTCACCCCCTCAACCCTCTGGACTTTTCGTTCCATCTGAGCGTCAATAGAAGCAGGGCAGTCCCGGACGAGCCGCCGGTTTCCGCCCTGACAAGCCATAACACCCCATAGCCAGGGCCCCGAGGACGCAGGCGGGTAGCGGGTGAGAAAGGAGCAGGCACTCATGACCAACACCATCACCAACCTCACAAGCCACCGGCCCGGAGTCCGCCCATGACCACCGATCCGTTTGCCACCATGGCCGCCTCACTCACCCCGAAGCGGGCCGTCTCCTACCTGCGGGTCTCCACCCGCGAACAAGCCCAACGAAGCGGCGCTGCCGAGGGCTTCTCCATCCCCGCCCAACGCGAGGCCAACAAGAAGAAGGCCATGGCCCTGGGCGCTCTCATCGTCAAAGAGTTCGTCGACCGCGGCGAATCGGCCCGCAGCGCCAACCGCCCCGAACTACAAAAGATGCTCCACTACCTCCAGGACACCGGCGACATCGACTACGTTATCGTTCACAAACTCGACCGGCTGGCCCGCAACCGCGCCGACGACGTCGACATCAACCGCATTCTCGACCAAACCGGCACCCGCCTCATCTCCACCACCGAGAACATCGACCAAACCCCCGGCGGCATCCTCCTACACGGCATCATGAGCTCCATCGCCGAGTTCTACTCCCGCAACCTCGCCAGCGAAGTCGTCAAAGGCCTCAGCCAAAAAGCCCGCGCCGGCGGCACCATCGGCCGCGCCCCACTCGGCTACCTCAACAAACAAGGCCGCGACGAGCAAGGCAGGGAAGCCCGCTGGGTCGACATCGACCCCACCCGCGGCCCACTCATCACCCAAGCCTTCACCGAATACGCCACCGACCGCTGGACGCTATCCACCCTCACCAACCACCTCACCGCTCAAGGCCTGACCACCGTCCCCACACCCAGCCGGCCGTCCCATCCCCTCGGCCACAACAAACTCCTCGCCATCCTCCGCAACCCCTACTACCGCGGCATCGTTACCTACCAAGGCGTCCAATACCCCGGCAAACACCAACCCCTCATCGACGACGCCACCTGGCAGCGCGTCCAAACCGTCCTCAACCAACACCGCCACGGCGAACGCCAACGCATCCATAACCACCACCTCAAAACCACCATCCGCTGCGGCCAATGTGGTGGCCGGCTCATCATCCACAATGCCAAAGCCAGAAACGGCCAGATCTACCCATACTTCGTCTGCTCCTACCGCCAACGCCACCGCGACCAATGCTCCTTCAAAGCCGTCCTCATCGACGAAGTCGACATAGCAATCGCCGACCTCTACCACCACATCCACATCACCCCCGAAGACCGGCGCGCCATCGAGAAATACCTCCGCCTCGAACTCGACCACATCTACACCCGCCACCACACCCACACCCAAAAACTCACCACCCAAGCCCGCAAACTCAAAACCCAACAAGCCAAACTCCTCGAAGCCCACTACGCCGACGCCATCCCCCTCGACCTCCTCAAAACCGAACAAGCCCGCCTCACCCGCGAACTCGACCACGTCACCCGAGAACTCGCCACCCTCACCGCCGACCGCGAACGCGTCGAACAACACCTAGGCGAAGCCCTCACCCTCCTCGAACACTGCCACCACCTCTACACCCACCCAGACACCCCACCCAGCCTCAAGAAACTCCTCAACACCATCTTCTTCACCGAAATCCTCATCAACCCAGACGACAACACCCCAACCGGCACCCCACAACGCCCCATCCACCCCACACCCCGACCACCCTTCGACCAACTCACCAACCCAACCCTGCGACGCGACGCCGGACTTACAAACCCAGGAAAGAACAGACGCAGCGAATCCGCCCGCCGGAACGACAGCAACGCCCAGAACAGCAACGACCAAGGCAATGACGACAGCCGGAACAATGACAGCAACGAGGGTAGAAGCCGAAACAGGTACGGCGACCAAGACAACGGCAGCATCCACATCGGCAGCAACAGCGCTCACCTCGACCAAACAACCGCCCGCACCGGCACCACCCAGCTCCCCGGCAACCAAAAAGCCCTCCAGGAGGATCTCCCGGAGGGCGGCACCCACATTCACTTGGGTGATGTTTCGTGTAAGTCGCTTGTGGTGGGAAATACAGGGCTCGAACCTGTGACCTCACGAATGTGAATCGTGCGCTCTAGCCAACTGAGCTAATCTCCCATAAAATAAAACCTTGGTGCGATTTTACGCCCACGCTCGAACCTATTTTAGCACAAAGTAGCTGCGCTGAAAAAGATCAGGGCAAAGCCCTGTTCGGCGGGTCGTCCGCGCCCCGACCCGCCGAAATTCTTTAAGTGGGGGACTAATTGGATATTGTATAGGTCTTATGAATACCTACAAATATCCATATGTATTTACAGTATCATCGCGACCTGTTAATCTCTTTTTTTATCATATCCCTTAAGATTTTTGACTTACTTTTATTTGTTTTGTACGCCGCCCAGCGCAAATAGTTATAGATTTCGCGGTCGATAAAAAAGTTGAACCTTAAATCTTGGGATGAAATATCATTTAGCTTTAAAAAATCTTCGATTATAGCATTGAGTGTCTTCTCAGAATAATTCTTAAGAATGACCATATTATTATCTGCAAGCCCCTGCAACATTTTATCTACTTTACTATTCTTGGTCAAAAGCAAAACAGGCTTATTTAGATGGATAGCCATTGCTACTTGATAACCAATACCAAAGCTGTCGTATGTCACCTCGGCTACGATAACATCAGCCTTAGATACAAGTTCCAGGTTTTCGCTCGCTATAGAAGCTGGTTTTTTCTTGAGATTATTCTTCAGCCTGTGTCTTGCTGCGCTTATCCAATCCTGGGCTATATTGTGTCCCGCTTTAGATATTGATTCAGTAATTAGGCTTAGACGTCTGCTATTCTTGCGTAGGGATACGGTTGAGGTTGTTAGATGAACTATCATGGTAGCATAGTATCATATCATCTGTGTAAAGTATAAGTATTTACACACAACATGTGTATGTTATAATCATAACTATGATACGGGTAGCTCATATAATGCCAACTGAATATCAAGAAAATTTAGTTGCCGATGGTGTGTGCTTTGATATTCAAATGAGTTTAGCTCACCTCGTACTAGAAGATGTCAGCTACCGAGAACTATTCTCAAAACCTATCAGAAGTAGCTTTTTAATACTTGATAACTCGGCCTTTGAACTCGGCGAATCTATCGACAGTAATGATTTAATGTTGGCCATTGCTAAAGTTAGTCCAGATGAAATAGTTCTGCCAGACTCACTATACAATCACAACTCTACTATGAAACTTATGCAAGATTTTATTGCAAGGCACAGAGATTACCTGTCTAATATGTCACTAATGGCCGTTCCTCATGGGAAAAGCATAGACGAGTATATCGAGTCGTACAGAATAATGTCATCTCTTGACTATGTATCAACTATTGGTATCGGTACTATATATAATGACAAGTTTGCAGAAGACGGAATTCTCGGAAGAGAAAAGATAGTCCGTGAGTTAATAAATAGAAATTTGGTGGCAGATAAAGCACATCACTTACTTGGACTGGGTGATAGTGGCAATATAGAACTTATCCGACTATCTAAATATGATTTCATAAGATCTTGTGATTCAAGCGCAGCGTATGTTAATGCTCGTGCTGGCACTAGAATAACGTCAGACGGCTACAAAAAAGATAGGATTAAGGTGGATTTTTCAGCAAATTTTGATAAGCGTATTTACAAAATTATGTTGCATAACATGAAGACCTTGGAGGAGGCGGCAAAATGAGGCGAGGATTCAAGATCTCGCTTGAGGGAATAGATGGAGCTGGGAAAACAACGCAACTTAGACATGTAGTTAGCCATCTGCAAGACTCAGGGTTCAACCCCATGATCAAGCCGTGCAGAAACAATACAAATAGCGATGAGCTGGATGGTCGACTTCTGTCAATTATTAAGCGAGATGAGGAGATGCGGAGGTACCCAATAACCGACGCACTGGCAAGTGCCGCACGAACACTATATGTTGACGAAAAGACCATAAACCCTCACCTTGAAAAAGGCGGGGTGGTCGTAGCTGACAGAGATATTGACACTGCAATAGCATACTCATTACCAGATCTGCAGAAATCCTATCCTGAGGTAGATATTGATTTGCATGTAACTTGGATGTTGGGAGTTTACAGTGTTCGGCATGCCATGCCTGATTTGACCATCTATCTTGATATTGCACCAGAAAGAGCGCTAAGCAGAGCTCTTAACGATGACATCCCGAATGAGCGCATAATATTCAATGATCAAGACCTCGTTTTCATGCAATCTGTTCAGCAGGGATATAGTAGGCTCATAGAAAGAAGCCCCGACAGAATTTACCCTATTGACGTAAACGATAAATCTATAGACGAAGTATCAGAGGAAATCTCTCATCATATCAATCGGTTTATTAACAGGAGGGATTTACCGTGAACGCTGCCGATGAGATGCTGGTCACAAAGCGAGGTTGGTCTGTTCGCCAGCCTGTTAACGAGCCTGTCGTTATCTTAATGTCTGGCGGGATAGACTCATCAGTTTTAGCAGAGCTCTGTATAAAAAATTTAGGTAATATACTTTATCCACTCTATATAAAGAGAGGTGCCAAAGCAGAATTAAGAGAATTAGAGGCAACTCAAAAAATTATAAATTATTTACGAAACTTATATCCTGAAAATATTAAAGATCTCAAAACAGTTTCTTGTGAGGTTGTACCTAAAGAACTATACGATTCTTGGGGCTCTGAAGAAGTGCAAATAAAGGGGCTGCCTTTGCGAAATATAATGCTAATCTCTCTCGCCGTCCAATATGCCACCTCACTCAAGGAGGCTATACGAACGGTGATAATAGGCGCAGAAAAGGTGCTTCCTGAGGGGTCGGAATATCCAGATATGAGCCTATTGTCCCTCGTTGCTGATACGATCATGGTCTGTTCCAATACTAATGATTGGGATTGGCAGGTAATGTCACCATTGATGATATCTGGGCTATTTCCACACAAAGACTACGTGACAAAAAACGATTTAGTATTATGGGCTCAGTCCAATAATTTTCCCCTAGACGATACTTACTCCTGTACTAGTGGTAATGAAGAATGTTTTTTATGCAAGAGCTGCATGGCAAAGAAAAGAATAATTCAATAAAGGAGGGGCTTTATGAATATAACCTACGCCACAACCAACAAATATAAATTAGCTGGAGCAAGCCAGGCATTATTGGGGGCGGGTCTAACACTCACAGCTCCCGACAGGGAGCTACCTGATGTACCGGAAATTCAATCAGATAGCCAAGAAGAAGTATCCATTGATAAAGCTCAAAAATACTACGAACTACTAAAGAGCCCACTGGTTGTTATGGATTCTGGACTGTTCATCAAAAGCCTCAAAGGTTTTCCAGGGGTTTATACGAAGTACGCACTTGATACTATCGGCATAGAAAACATAGTAAAATTGCTTAAAGATGACAGAGGGGCATACACTCAGCGTACGGTTACGTATCTAGATGGACTAGAAATCAAGACGTTTACGTACAAAGTGCATGGTGAATTACTCAGCGAACCACGCGGCGAGAATGGTCGTGACTACGATAAATATTTCAAAGTTGATGGCGCAAACAAGACGATAGCTGAGATGAGTGACGATGAAAAGACCGACATGATAGCTGCAGTATGGAAGGAGTTAGCACAGTGGTTGCAGCAAAAATAAGTTCAGCAGAGGCGAAACTGATCGACGCCATAAAAGATTATTTATCAGAGAAGGGTGAAGACATTAACAGAGATGGCTTAATTGACACGCCAGAGAGGTTTGTTAAACAATTAAATGAAAATCTTCGTGGTTATAGCCTAGACCCTAATGATTTCGCAAAAGTTTTTGACAGCGATGGGTATACAGATCTTATATACATAAGGGATATAGATTTTAGTAGCCAATGTGAGCACCATATGGTGCCGTTCATGGGCAAGGTTGACGTAGCCTATTTGCCAGACGGTAAGATTTTAGGACTATCAAAGTTTGCGCGTATAGTAGATGCCTACGGAAAACGACTACAGGTTCAAGAAAGACTTACAAAACAGGTTGCTGACCTTCTCGAGGATACATTGAAGCCCAAGTTGCTAATAGTTAGAATGGTAGCGCAACATACTTGTATGAGCACCCGCGGGGTGTGCAAACCTGGTAGCACGACCGAAACGGTTGTAATTCGCGGGGATGTTGAAAAATATAAACATTACATCAGCCACTTTCAGCGTATGATAGAAAGGTAATAAATGATAAGTATTACGAGACAATTCGAATGGGATATGGGACACAGAGTTACTAATCATATGTCCTTATGTAAAAATCCACATGGACACAGGTATAGATTGCTTATCGAGATATCGGGCGATATAAAGAATAAAAACGATAAACCCGACCAGGGCATGGTTTTAGACTTTGGAGACCTCAAAAGGCTAATCAATGAAGAAATAGTTGACAAGCTAGATCATTCATTTATGTACTGGGATAAGGACGATGTTATGTCAGACTTTGCTAAGAATAACAAAGAGCTTAAGTTTATCGAGACATCATTTGTGCCTACTGCTGAATGTATTGTTGAATATATCGCCATAACCCTACAGAAGCTATTTGAAAACAAGCTACCCGGCATTGCCTTGGAGTCTGCTACGCTTTTTGAAACACCAAATTGTAGTGCGAAATGGTCTCAAGATTAAAATGACAGAAAAATATATTCCTACTGTCGAGGAAAAAGATACGTATAGAGCGCGTCGCGATTTTTTGAGTATAAGTGGCGATGGTATTTTTGCAACTTTACAAGGTGAAGGAGTTACAGCTGGGCATCCAGCTGTGTTTTTGAGATTGCAAGACTGTAACCTACATTGCGGTAAGGATGGTATTGGCTGGCGCTGTGATGCATGGTATACATGGGACAGGTCGACACCTGAATTTTGGAAAGAGCGCCAAAATAATCCACCTCATGAGGTTGCAGAAGAAATTTCCTCTGCGTGGCTTGAGGCGTTTGGCAGTACAGAAGCGGAACCCAGGCTTGTCATTACTGGCGGAGAACCCCTACTGCAGCAAGACAGAATTGTAGAGTTATTGAAACTACTGAACGGATGGCAATTTGAAATTGAGACCAATGGTACAATTGTGCCATTGGTAGAATTGCAGAATTGTCAGATTAACTGCTCGCCAAAGCTTTCAAGTAGCGGAAATTCAGTCCGTTCAAGATATAGACCAGAAGTACTTCATGCTATATCCAATCTTAGCAATTCATGGTTTAAGTTTGTCATCTCTAGTCCTGAAGATGAAGGCGAAATACAGACAATAGTAAGAGAATGTAGTATATTGCCGGAGAAAATACTACTGATGAGTGAGGGCGTTAGTCGTGACACGCTGGAGACAAGAGATAGCCTTATTGAATTAATAGCGTCTCGTATTGGCGCGGTTGCTATAAGGCGCAATCAAATATTTTGGTTTGGGGACAGACGCAGAACTTGAAATTATTAACACGACTCTGTAGCCATACGCAATATATACAATATCCAATTAGTCCCCCACTTAAAGAATTTCGGCGGGTCGGGGCGCGGGCGACCCGCCGAACAGGGCCTCGCCCTGATGTATTTACTAGGGTCTAGGTTTGCTTTGGAAATAGGTTCGAGCTTGGGCGTAAAATCTCACCATTTCAGAGTAAAAATCCAAATCCTCGCCTTCTTGGGCGATTTTTTGGTTGATTTTTCTTAATTCCTGCCAAAGGCAAAAACCACTTTCCGCCCCCTTTCGGAAAGTGGTTTTTGAGCTTGCGCTAATGAGTGTTTGGGTGAGGGTTTTGTTATGGTACAATAAAGGAGCAACACAATTTATAGACAAGCTTTATTTTTGGCTTAAATAGCCGACTTGGAACAGTTTAGTTTGTCTAGATTGTGTTGCACCAAGTCGGCTTTTTAAGTTAAAAGGGTGAAAAATGGAAAAATATATTTTGTATGCACGCAAGTCAACCGATACGGAAGATAAGCAAGTTTTAAGTATTGAAGCCCAACTTTCAGAATTGCGAAAGTTTGCTAGAGACAATCAATTGATTGTTGTTGATGAGCTGGTAGAAAAGCGCACCGCCAAAATGCCTGGTCGTCCAGTTTTTGACTCTATGATTAAACGCATCATAAATGGCGAAGTCAACGGCATTTTGGCTTGGCACCCCGACCGCTTGGCTCGCAATTCTGTCGATGGCGGACAAATCATATATTTATTAGACCAAACATTACTAAACTATTTGCGATTCCCGGTTTTTCAGTTTGAAAATACATCGCAAGGCAAGTTTATGTTATCGATTATGTTTGGTCAGTCTAAATACTATGTAGATAATTTGTCAGAGAACACCAAGCGTGGCTTGCGTGCCAGAGTTAGAAATGGCGACTTCCCCAGCCAAGCTCCTTTTGGCTATTTGAACGATAGTCGCACTAAAACCATTATTTTGGACAAACGCTATACACCACTCGTAAAAGAAATTTTTGAAAAGTATGCTCGTGGCGACCAAACCATGAGTCAGTTGGCGGATTTCTTGCGAGATAGCGGGGCAGTTACTAGAACCGGCAAAGTCTTCAAAGACGATAAAGTGAAGTCTATTTTGCAAAATCCCTTTTACTATGGCCATTTTCTCTATAAAGGTGAACTTTACGAAGGTCGCCACCAGCCAATTATTTCCAAAGCTCTTTTTGATAAAGTCCAGCTAGTGATTGCCGAGCGTGGACACAAGAAACGAGCAAAAAAGCCAACCGTGCCGTTTTTGGGGCTGATGAAGTGTGCTGATTGTGGCATGAGTATTACCAGCGAAACTAAAACTAGAACTCAGAAAAACGGCAATTTCCACCGCTGGACTTATTACCGCTGTTCTCGCAAGAAGCGAACTGTTAAATGCGCCAATCCACCGATTAGAGAAAAAGATTTGTTGCCCCAGCTTTCGGCATTACTTGGCAAGTATGCAATGAGCGAAAAAATGTTTGCTTTTATGAATGAACGAATTGAGCAAGACGAACAAGCCGAAATCGCTGGCAATGTTTCTTTACTGGACGATTTGCGAACGCAAATCGCAAAACTAACCAATAAGAAACAGATTTTGCTGGATAGTTATTTAGATCAGGACATTGATCGCCAAACTTTTCTGACTAAAAAGAGCAAGATTTTAAGCCAAAAGAAAAGACTAGAAGAAAGTTTGGTTAATTTACAAGTCAACCAAAATGCTTGGATAGAACCGATGACAAAGTGGCTAGAAACTGCAAAATCTATCTGTTATTTGTTAGAGTCTGATGATTTTGACGGACAAAAAGCCGTGCTTTTAGAAATCTTTGGCTCGAACCTATTTTTACATAACAAAACCATCACCCAAACCCTTACGGGCGTAAGCTCAAAAACCACTTTTCGAAAGGGGGCGGAAAGTAGTTTTTGTCTGTGGCAGGAATTAAAAAATGTGAACCAAAAAATCGCCCAAGAAGGCGAGAATTTGGATTTTTACTCTGAAATGGTGCGGATGAAAGGACTTGAACCTTCACGCCCTGAGGCACATGCTCCTAAGGCATGCGTGTCTACCAATTCCACCACATCCGCATAGCTAATCGTCAAAGACGCGCACGGTACTTTCAGGCGCATCTACCCCTCAATTATACACAACTCGTCGCCCTCGAGCAATACACTTTACGCCCCACTTCGACCGTGCTATCATGAAATTAACAGAAAAAGGGGGACTATGAATAAGGTTGCGACGTATTTGAATGAACATCTGACGGGTGAAGTGGTGACGCATGACGGTGCTTTGGCAGATGCGCAGCGGGACGGGAGCGTGCTTGCGCGCCGGCCGGAGCTGATCGCACGAGTAGCAGATACGAGTGATGTGCGCAAGATTTTGCGGTTTTGTTCGCAGCTGGCGGAGAAGGGCCACGTCTTGCCGGTGTATGCGCGCGGACACGGCACGGACAGTACGGGTGCCGCGATCGGGCGTGGCATCGCCATCGACATGTCAGCGCATATGCATAATGTCGTCGGGATTGACGCCAAGCAGCAGCTGATCCACCTCCAGTCGGGCATTTCTCATAGAGCGGCGCAAGCGGTTCTGTCAACGCATAAGGGTTTGGGCCTGCCGGAAATTTCATTGACGGGCGAGGACGGCACGATTGGTGGTGCGATTAGTACTGAAGCGGCTGGCATGTTGTCCTCAGCGTACGGCCTATTGAGTCAGTCGATTCACCAGATGGAAGTTGTCCTATCAAGCGGCGATATCGTGCAGACCGGCCGGCTATCGAAGCGCGAGCTGAGCAAGAAAAAGGGCCTGGCAACATTTGAGGGCGAATTGTACCGGCAGCTGGATAATTTGATAACCGATAATGAAGCGCTGATCGCTCGGATTGATGCCAGTGCGCCAGAGATGGCCGGCTTTTCGAGTATCGCTCAGGTGCGGCAGCGCGATGGCTCGTTTGACCTTACGCCGCTGTTTGTCGGCGCTCAAGGCAGCCTCGGTATCATCGGTGAGCTAATCATGAAAGCTGACTTTATCCATCCAGAACTGACCGTGGTGAGCGCGGCCTATAGTTCAATAAATGCAGCGCAGGCGGCGGTTGACACAGCCTTGCAAGCGGGTGTCTCGACAGTCGAGCTGATCGACGGGCGGCTCTTTTCGCGAGCGGCAGCGCAGGGTAAGAAACTAGCATGGGCGCCAAAAGAATGCTATCGCGGCGGCGTGGTGGTGGCGTTCTTTCACGCGTTTTCGGACCGCGCGCGCAACAAGGCTGCCAAAAAGTTACTGCGCGCACTTCGCGGTGGTACGGCAGCAAAGGTCGAGCTACGCAACATAGAAATGAAAGAGGCGTTTACACTCCATTCAGTGCTGACCCTGGCGGAGCATCCCGCCGATGAGCACGGTGTCGTGCCGCAGGTATTCTCGGGGATGTGGCTGCCGGGTGTGCAGCTGGACGGCTTTATCAAGTCGATGCGCGCACTCGAGAAAGAATATGGCGTGGCCATGCCGCTATTTATCGACGCGACGACTGGTATGATCAATAGCTATCCGGTATTCTCGAGCAAAAAGGTCAGTGACCGCCAGCGTATCCTCAAACTCTGCTCGGACATGGTGCGGATCGTGACTAGCCACGAAGGGTCGTTCGCGGGATTTGGCGGCGAAGGTCGGCTCAAGGCTGCCTTTGTCCAGCCAGCACTCACGCCCGAGGAGCGTGATCTATATGCAAAAATCAAGCACATCTTTGATCCAAAGGGTATTCTCGCGCCGGGTATCAAGACTGCCGTGCCGATGAAACAACTGGCAGAAGAGCTCAATGCTTGGTGTCGGCTGGCGGGCTGAAACGGCTAGGCAAACTCCTTGCGGCGGGGCGGCTAGTCGTGTATAATACTCGGTAGTCACGCGGATGTGGCGGAATTGGTAGACGCGCTAGCTTCAGGTGCTAGTGTACGCAAGTACGTGAAGGTTCAAGTCCTTTCATCCGCACCAGAAATCATCACCGGCTTCGGCTGGTTTTTTGATGCATCAAGTTTCATCGCATTGACGTTACTTGTAGTGGTGATGCTATACTGTAGTGCATAGAAGGGATTACACTCTACTAAGCGAGAGACTAATGAAGACAACAAAAGACCTCATTTCAAAGAACCCCGCTACCAATGAACCAATCTGGTCTGGTAGTGTTGCCAATGACGCTGCAATCGCACAGGCTGTTTCTGTCGCAACGCGTGCACAGCAAATATGGGAGGTGACACCGCTTGATGCACGCAAGGATATTATCCGTGCTTTTGCCGACCAAGTAACGATACATAGCGAAGATGCTGCACGTATTATTTCGCAAGACAATGGCAAGCCACTCTGGGAAGCACGCACTGAAGTCAAATCACTTGGTAATAAAGTACAGG
>ERZ772827.202-NODE-202-length-33675-cov-3.617133_pt1 | contig 33675 bp, 54 predicted proteins | sample MGYA00580850_ERZ772827 | MGnify/ENA primary metagenome ERZ772827 (study PRJEB29015, sample SAMEA2737950) | human oral metagenome | biome: human oral; feature: human-associated habitat; material: dental | place: China | collected 2145 ... | reverse complement strand
AGGCGTAAAAACCTCTAAACGCTACCCTGTAGCAGGCTACGAGGGGCTTATACACAGCGGATACCTCAATAAAACTGCCGCTAAACTCACGGGAGTAGCTGCCGAATGGACACTCGCCCGCTGGTGCAACCAAGTAAATAAATGCGCCAGTCTCACTCAATTACACGCCGAGTATAACGATAAAGCTACCGCCGAAGGGTGGAAGCTCATCAAAGACGAAAAAACGTTCTATAACTACCTATACGATGAGGAAATACAGCCCCTATGGTGGGGACACCGCTACGGAGAACTTGCCTACAAAGAAAAGTATGGCTTCCAACACAAAACCAAACTACCTACAATGCGCGACAGCCTTTGGTACAGCGATGGTACAAAACTTAACTACTATTATTTAGACGAAAACGGCAAAATGGCTACCTGCCAAGTATATGAAGTAATAGATGCCTATAGCGAAGTACTTTTAGGGTATTACATAGGCCCTAAAGAAGACTATATAGCCCAATACAATGCCTACAAAATGGCAGTGCAAACGGCAGGCTATCGTCCTTACCAAATAGCGCACGATAACCAAGGCGGGCATAAGAAACTCACCTCTGGCGACTTCCTTACTAAGATAGCACAAGTACAAACTGCTACTAAGCCTTACAATGGTAAGTCAAAAACCATTGAGAGTGTATTCGGCAGATTGCAAAGTCAGTACCTAAAGCGTGATTGGTTCTTTTCGGGTATGAATATCACTACCAAAAAAGACGAGAGTAAAGCCAATATGGAGTATATACTTGCCAATCAAAAGAGCCTCCCCACACTTGATGAGGTAAAAGAACGTTACTTGCAACGCAGGCGAGAGTGGAATGAAGCCCCTCACCCAAAAACAGGCAAACCACGCATACAAATGTACTACGAAAGCTATAACCCCGATACTAAAAAAGTAGAAATGTGGGATATGATTTCCCTCTTTTGGATTACTCGCAAAGAGCCCATCACTTGCGATGCTTCGGGTATTAGCTTCACCGAAAAGAAACAAAAATACAGCTATATGGTCTACCGTTCAGACGGCTTGCCCGATGTCGATTGGTTAGAAAAGAATATAGGCAAAAAATTCGTAGTGAAGTTTGACCCCGATAATGTAGACCTTATATACCTTTATGAAGATACACCATTAGGGCTCAAAATGGTAACAGGTGCCGAAATTAAGAAAGAAGTACACCGCAATATACAAGAGCAAGACGACTTTGAAGCGGCATACTTCAAACAAGTACAAAGCCTCACTGACGAGAAACGCATTAGCCGCCGAGATACTACCGAAGAGTTGTTAGAAAAATTCGGTATGAGTGCCCACCAGCAAGGGCTAAGCCTCCCCGCCGTCAAAGGAGTAGAAAGTCGTAGAAAAAACAGAAAACTTACCACTGCCGACACCTTTGGCAGCTACCAAAAAGCCCTTTCTAATACCATTTGGGACGATGAGCAATGGGAAACCCTCGAAAGCACCCCCATAACCATCAGCAATATACTATAATCATTAATAAATAAACATTGATAAAATGAACACACAAGAAAAACAACAAATCGCCCAAGCCCTCAACGATTTTTGCAACCGCAAAGGCAACCAAAACAAAGCCGCTAACGTACTCAAAGGCGTATCAGCTGCCACTATTACCCAAGTACTTAAAGGCAATTGGGACAGTATAGCCGACAAAATGTGGCGACTCATCAAAGCCCAAATATTCGCCAAAGAAGACTGGGTGTGTGTAGAGACAGCTGCCTACCAAACCCTCACAGCCCTTATCAGCGATGCCCAAGAGCACAGCCAAGTATATGCTATCATTGCCCCCGCAGGTAGTGGTAAAACTAAAACAATGCAGCTTTACGAAAAAGAAAACCCCAACGCCTATATGGTACAGTGCAACGAGTTTTGGAATAAAAAAGCCTTTATGGGCGAACTCCTATCAGCAATGGGGCGCGACAGCAGCGGGCTCACTGTAAACGAAATGGTAAACGAAGCCGTACGCGTGCTAAAATCTACCGAAACCCCAGTAATTCTATTAGACGAGTTCGACAAAGTAAACGACCAAGTATTATACTTCTTTATCACCCTTTACAACCTCTTAGAAGAGCATTGCGGTATTGTAATGTGCGCTACCGACTTCCTCGAAAAACGTATCAAACGAGGACTCAAACTCAACAAAAAAGGCTATAAAGAAATATACAGCCGCATAGGGCGTAACTTCATAGAGGTAAATGCCATTACCCAAGCCGACTGCATACAAATATGCACCGCCAATGGCATCACTACCAAAACCGATATAAAAGCCGTATGGGCAGACTGCGAAGGCGACCTTCGCCGTGTAAAGCGCAAAGTACACGCCCTCAAACTCGCCCACCTCGAAGCCTCTAACGACTAATATTTAACAACTGATACCTAAAAATGGCACAAGCATACACCCCCAAGCAGATACTCAACAAAAAGTTCAAACTCCTATCCTTCGACGGGCAATGGAAAGACTTTGTAGGCTGTCCCGACCGCGCTTTCTCTGCCATCGTATGGGGAGGCTCCTCCAGCGGCAAATCGTCCTTAGCAATGCAATGGGCACGCTATCTTACCCAGTTCGGCAAAGTAGCCTACAACTCCTTAGAGGAAGGCGTATCGCACACCGTGCAAATGAATATGGAGCGCAACTATATGGACGGCGTAGAGGGCAAGTTCCTACTTTTAGACAACGAACCCCTACCCGAACTCATCGAGCGAATGAGCAAACACAAATCCCCCGATTTCCTCATTATAGACTCCGTACAGTACCTGCGTGTAGATAAAGAAGATTATAAAAAACTCAAACGCCTAATGAAAGAGCGCAACAAAGCACTTATACTCATTAGCCAAGCCACAGGCAAAGAACCCAAAGGCGAACTCGCCGACTTTGCCCGTTACGATGTAGATATGAAAATACGCGTAGAAGGATACAAAGCCTTTGCCGAAGGAAGACTTAACGGAGGCGGACAGCCCTTTGTAATATACCCCAAAAAAGCCGCCGAATATTGGGGAGATGTAGACAACTGATAATTCAAAATTCAAACAATATGCAACCCTTTTCATACACCCTCGCCCAGCATTTAGAGCTCACCTACCTTGAGTACGAAGCCCTACGCCAGTACTACTTTGAAAAATGGTGCAAACTTATAGTCCGTAGCCAACCTTTAAAATGCTTTATCACCAACGATCACCTGCTGAATTGGTACGCTGAGCAGTGGTATATACAAGTAGAACGCCCCATAGAGCAACTTTACAGCGATGCCCTATCCTTATACACCCCCGAAGATATACACCTACTCATACTCATTTATGCTGAAAATATCCTGCAGTACTATCCCAGTATATTACTCAAAAAAATAACCACCCGTGTGGCTCGTACCGAACACTAAGCGAACACTAAGCGAAGACAAACCGAACACAAGATGAGAATAGAACCTAACGAAATAAGCGACTACGACTACATCAACCGCAAGCTCAGAGAGCACGCACAAGAGTTGCTCAAAACCGCCAAAAAGCAAAAACGCCCCGTGCTATACCTACCCCAAGGCATCAGTGGCGATAACGTAACTTGGTGGGCAGACCTCAAAAAATACGGCAAACTAATTAACAAATAACAACTATGAATAGTAGATTTTTAGCATACACAGAGGCCCTTGCCCTCGACACTTTTTTACAAGTGCTTACCTTCGAGCAACGGCTACAAACCTGCCAATACCGCGCAGGTAAAACCGACAAAGTACCCGCCTTAGTGCAGAAGTTACAAGACTGGACAGAGCGAAAGCGCTGGCAACCCCCAGCCTTTCGCTACGAGCCCGAAACCCTTGAACTCCTATGGCAAGACAGCACCGCCCAATGGCTACCCTTAGCCGTACACCCCCTATACCAAGCCGAAGTAAATGGAAAATAACAAAGTAATCAATTAAAAATCATATAAAAATGGCAACAAGAACCAAAAAAATCGTACAAACAGGCGTTACCAAAGAACAAATGGAAACCTCATTTTCAGACTACGCCAAGGCAGAAGCCGAAATCGCTAAAATCAACGCTACTATTGATGTAGAAGTAACCAAAATACGCGACAAGTACGCCGACAAAATTGCTAATTTGCAGCAAATCAAAGACGACAACTTCGATGTACTACAAGCCTACGCCCTCGAGAACCGCGACACCCTTTTCACCAAGAAAAAGTCTCTCGACAGCCTTCACGGCACCATCGGCTTCCGCACAGGCACGCCAAAGCTGAAAACGCTCAAAGGCTTCACTTGGGGAGCTGTTACCAACCTCCTCAAAGAGTTTTTACCTCAGTACGTACGCCTCACCGAAGAGCCTGCTAAAGACAAGCTTCTTGCTGACCGTGAAGACGAGCAAATAGCCACCCTCTTCCCAAAAGTAGGTATATCAGTCGTGCAAGACGAAACCTTCTTTGTCGAAGTCAAAAAAGAAGCAGAATAAACTTTTGGCCGTTTCGGCGGCTAAAAGATGCTCCTCCGCCCTTAGTAAGGTCGCTGGCACTAAGGGGACGCCCATAGGAGATCCACTAAGGCGAGGAGCTATTTTTAAACAACGTTTAAACACCATTTAAAAATGTATTTTATAACAGGAAAAAACAGTGAAACTGGCAAAAAGTTTCAGAAGATAATGGACAAATTAGATGTTTGTCGTAAAGATCAAAAAGCGTTAGCCGATAAATATGGCTTTACCTCGTGGAGGCGTGCTTATTGGAAAGCAGCAGGAGGAATTTCCTCTGTAATTTTCCCTAAAGGTGCTACTATAGACACCAAAGTATGGAAGCAAATCAAAGGAAAAGATGAGTATATGCCCCGATTGAATATAAAGCAAGGTAAAGCCATACAAGCTGAGTTCGACCAAGCTACTGTTATTACCAAGGGAGAACTCAATGCTTGTATAGGTTGGGGGGAAAGTTTTATTAACTGTATCGGGCTTGATTGGAATAATGATGAATACTTTGGTTTTACCATTGAAGACGATTGGACAGATATTATCATTCCTAACGATTGTACCGAAATAACAGCAACTAAGTACCGAGAATTTTTTAAAAAATAATGTATGGCAACCACAATTAAACCCCATCAGATTCGTATCCTGCAAAGCCTTTTAGGCAAACGCTTTAAGGACAGAGAAGCCCGCATACACTTCGTATGTAGCTTTATTGGCAGAGAGCTCCCCAGCACCAAAAACCTAACAGAAGATGAGTTTTTCGCCATAGCCCAGCACCTTGGTTATAAGTTTGAAATGCACGCCTTTTTTGATGCCCAAAACAAGCAACACCTAAAGCTATTATCCCTATGCCACGAACTCGGCTGGCGCGACCAAGCCAACCCAAAATATGCAGATATAACACGCCTTGGCAAATGGTTTTGTAGTAGCAAAAACCCATTCAAAAAAAAGCTCCAAAACCTTACCCCCAGTGAAGTAGGCAAAGTGAACAATATTTTTGAAAAAATGCTCACCCAACGCTATGAAAGAAGTTAGAAAATTAGCAAATGAGAAAATTAGCAAATTAATAGCCAGTGCAGCTCGCACTTGTTCTCATAAGCATAAAGAGCTCCGCACCCTTGCCCACTACGTTACAGTAGAAGTAACCGCTCTCTTTTGCAAAGACTGCGGAGCACAACTCACCAAAGAAGAGTGGAATGTATAACCCTTTAAACATCATTTAAAATGAAAGAAACACCTACACACTATTTTTGCCATTTTAGCAATGGCATACAACCAAAGAATAAGCTGCAAGCTCAATTCTCTTGTTTTCTAAGAGGAATGAGCGGAGAAATATATCGGGCAGATGATTTAACCAAAATAGAGCAATACATTATTAAAAAAGCCAATGAACTTAATGAAGAGTTCCCACGATGCAAACCGCTTAATATATCCTTTGCGATATACTTAGAAGATAGCAAACTTTACCTACGAGGGTTTGAGTTTAGCACCTTTATCCTTATGCCCGCTTACTTAATTAAACTATAAAAAAATGAAAATAGAACAATACCCCACTTGGCTTGTCTCCCTCGACATAGCCAAAGAACTCAAAGAAATAGGGTTTAATGAGCCCTGCCCTTTTAGTATGGACAACTATTGGAGTTTTGTAGATTGCTCAAAAGACGGGAATGGTTTTTTCGATTTAGAGGGAAAAAACTATAACATATATAAAGATGTATATAGTATTCCCACCTGGGAGCAAGCCCTCGCTTGGTTCAGAGCAAAAGGCTATTACGGCAACCATGAAGCCACTAGCAAAGGCACTTCAGCCTATATTTACGTCCCATTCTTAGACCAAGGTACCTCTTGGGATATTGCTTATAAAGAAAGCTATGAAGAAGCCCGTGAAACCCTTTTACTCAAATTGATAGACATCTATAAAACCGCAAACCAATGAAAGCAAACGATTTATACCATAAACATAGAGATTTAGCCGAAAAAATATATAAATCCTATGAAAAGTACGATAACTATTGCGCTAAAATGGCAATCTTTCTCAAAAATGAAGTAATTAGTAATTATAATGAAGTCGAATTACATTTGTTTTATGTGGGTTATTCTGAAAAAGATGGTTTAGCTTTATATATTGACTTAGGAATTTCGGATATAACTCCCTCCGTTTGTAGTATTGATGCAATAATAAACTTTTTCTTGAGTGTAGAAAGGAAATTAACAATTAAAGAGATAATAGAAGTATCATCATTTTAACACAAACACTATGAAAATCGCCCTTACCTTATCACGAGACCAAGCCGAAGTCCTTGCCCGCGCCACTTTTATAGGGCAACCCCTATTCAACAACCGTGAGCAACGCGTACTTTATAGCATAATGCGAGAAGTAACTATCAAAGCCACCCGCTTTTATATGGGTTTCATCACGCAAAAACAGCGCAGGTTTTGGCTTAAGCTCTACGAAGCCGATATGTTAGAAAAGTTCTTAGGATACATCCTTACAATGGAACACTACGGACAATACGAACGCCAAACGCTATTACAAATAACCTATGAAATCAACGAACAATTAGCCTAATGGAAACAATCTATATTTTTAAAGCGAAAAACACTCATATTGAGTATCTGTTTAAATATGATTTAGAGGGACACCTAACTACTTTACAGAGCACGGGAGAGCCCCCAACAGACGAACAATGGCATTGGCTTGTGCGCTATTTCCCTTATAGCGAAGAGCGCATAAATATATTAGCAAGCGACACCAACCTCCGAAAGTACTTCAGCATTGAGAAGACCCCCGCCTCTGTAACCTTTGAGGACTTCTGGGAGGCATACGGCAAAATCGGCACTAAGTCGGTAGCCAAAAAGAAGTTCGACAAGCTCAAACCGGAGGAGGTTATCAAAGCCTTCATAGGCGTAGAGAAGGAGCGCAGCAAAAAGAAACTTGATAACACCGCAATGCCCTACGCCGAGACCTACCTAAATCAAAAGCGTTGGGAAGTGTGAACCACACGAGCAATAAAAAACGAGCCAATTAGCAAATGTAATAGTGCTAATTGGCTCGTTTCATTAATTTGCATATTTACTAATTATGCCGTACTTTTGCATTATTAAATCAACTCCTTAAAAGCAATGCCTCTAAAAACACCTTACAAAAAGCAAGGTTACCAGCGTAACCAACTCCTCCGTTACAAAGCCGTAATGGACGAGTTCAACCGCCACGACTATCGCTATATGCCTATCTCGGTAATATGGCGTGAGTTTATATACCCTAAGTTCTTTATATCACGAGGCACACTCTACAAAATTCTAAGTATAGATGTAGATACCGAGCTACAAGCCTACGCCTAATTGTCCGCATAACTTTGCTCTAACAATTCTGTACTTCACAACTGTAATACACTTCATATTCCTGTACCCCATCATCACGCAGCGTTCTGCTCTGCGAACTTCTAATAAGTGCTGAAACATTAGGTAGCAACGACACCCCGTGTAGCTGCTGATGTATTTTTTCTATAATACCCCATATTGCCCATACCTCTTCTTTTTGTCTCCTTGGGGTCTGCATACTGCTATTACTAAGCCTCATATTAGCAATGGTTATCTTTATAGATACCTGCCCTATTTGTCGCTGTATGGGCTTCTTGCTCATATCCCTACCAAGGTTAGTGTATTGCACCTGCTGCACATCAATCAGGGCGCAAGGGTATTGCACAGGCATATTAGGGCTGTAATAGTCTAACTGCCCCCAATTCTCGTCTATGTATTTAAGCTCTGCAATCTCGCCTACTTTCTGTTGTATTTTCTCTAATAATGCTTTCATTGGTGTATGCTATTTAATGCTTCTTTTATATTGAAATCTACTATTTCGGCTACCATACGTTTTACTTCAGTATGATTGCCGATAAATTGGCGTTTGGGTATTTTTAGTTTGTCGCCTACCTTTTTTAAGGCAAGGGCTTTCCAGTGCTCTGCTTCTACCGAAAAAGCCTTTTGTGTTGCCCCTTTGCGCCCTTTGGCTGCCCCAATGGCTTTGTAATACATTGCCCAAAAGTAACGCTTCATTTTAGCCGTTATTTCCACCTCACCGCCGTTGTTTTGAATATCGGCATAAGGCACCGAGCTTGTCCAGCGTACAGTAGTACCTTCAATGCTACTACGGATAGAGCGGCGCAAGGTACCTGTGCGCATCATTAGCGAGCCACGCCGATTGGGTATAAGGGTATTAGCCCACTTCTGGTCAAAGAAGGCTTTGCGCTCAAAATTGCGGTCAAACGCTTCTGTGAGCTTCACTTTTGTATCCGTTAGGATGTGATTTAAAAAGTCTTTAAACTCCATTTAAAAAAGTTTTTATGTGAATAGTACTACATTCAAAATAAATTCGTACCTTTGCGAAAAAATAAAGGTTATGACACTTAAAGAATATTACGAAGCCTTTCATAAAATAGAAGCTCCACAAGATATGCCTTGGTATGATGAGCCCCAATTCTTTGAAAGCGAAATAAACAAACTCCGTAAGCACCTTTCTAAAGAGGACTTGAAAGAGGTACTAAGGCGTGAACGCCATTTTTACGACAAAATGCAATCATCCGCAGGAATGGGGGAGATATCTGTTGCTTAAATCTCTTCCATTCTAATAAGTGTACTGCCATTATTTTCTATAACTTCTAATATTTTAAATTGACTATTAGATTTAAATAGTACTTCTTTTTCATTATCAAACTCTGATAGTTTCTCTACCATTACTCCTGTTTTAGAAAGAAATTCATAGCGTACGTTACCTTTAAAAGCGGACTGTTTATCCATAGAGGATGAGGTAAAACCTTTTTCTATCCAAACTTCTCCTTTTTTAAACGCTTCTTTATACTTCTCTATTTGTAGCTCAGTTAAATTAGTCCCTCTGTATGTTATGCCCTGATATGGTTGCAACTTCTCAAGCCCGCTATTAGTTACTTGTATATACTTGTCAAAGTCCTCATTTTTAGTCTTGTTTTCCCTTAAATATTGGTTTACTTTTCGGTATATTCTATCAGTGTATTCGTGTATACATAAAGCCTCACAAGGACGTATATCCTTGTTTATTTCAAGCGCATTTTTGTAATATTCTTGTGTAAGAACGGCGGGTTCGTCTTTATCTAAAAACTTGTATACATCTTTGTCATACATTGATGTATCAACTTTTAATGCCTGCCTCACCTGTTCTGCTCCCACTACTTGTGTATAGGTATTAGTGGGTGGAAATACCTTATTTTCCTGCCCTGGGTTAAAGCGAAACATCTCCAATTTATTCTTACCGCTCTTTCCTATCTGGGTAGTGGCTTCCTCTCCTGCCTTTTTGGCAGTTTCGGGGTTGCTTTTGGTGTTTTCACGTGCCAAGACTTCCACAGCGGTACAGCGACAACGCCAGCCATTAGGCGGGTAGTACTCTGTCCAAAAGGCATCGTCTTTGGGCAAGCATATTCCTGCCAAAGTGGCGTGGCTTTGCCTTACACGCTCATCACCTGCGGTGCGATATTCTAACCAATACCTGCTTGTATCCTCCTGCAGATTTGCCCAATTAGCGGCACTTTGCGCACTCTGTACGGCAAACTGGTACTCGGCTTCTAAGTAGTTATGGTTGTAGGTATTGTTGAGCTTTAAAATATCCTGTTCAAACTGATAATAAGGGCGTATATTCCCCTGCTCGTCTTTTAGTTTGCTACGGGCTTCTGTAAGCTGTGTATGGGTTTTGAGCCCCGAAAAGATAAATACATCTTTCTCTAAATAGGTTCTCATCTCATCGGGCACTTGGTGAGGGATAGCGGTGTTAAACACTTCAGCGGTAGCCGTAATCAGATCGCGGTAGGCTTTGTATTTGGTAAGGTCTTCGGGTTTATAGGTGCCTTTCTTATGCAAATAGTCAAACGCTTTCTTAGCCACCTTAGTAAGGTCTTTCTCCCCTCTACTTGGGAGAGGAGCAAGGGGTGAGGATGCTAATCTTGCTTCTTGGCACGCCTGACAATCGCAAGGAGCGTATTGGTTTTGTAGGTTCAGGTGTAGTGCCCCGAAATAAGTGTCGGGGCTTAGTCGAAAAAATCTAAGGTGAGTTTTTGAGGTGTGGCAGGGGCTTTTTGCCCTGTAACCTCAATGCCGAACTTTTCTTTGAGCCACTTATCGGATACTTCTTTATAAGGCAGTATTTCCTTAGTGCGTGTCCACAGTTCGCCCAAGTCCTCCACTTGGTCATATACGAGCGACAAACCCTCTTCGGGGAGTACCCCAATGGCGTATAGGGCAGGTAGTACTTTGTCGTTCATATACTGCTCTACCATTGTTTGGTCGGCATCGACAAGGGCTTGTAGCATATCTTGCGAGCTTACTTCTTTGCCTTTGCTGCCGTACTTTGTATCTTGCCCGATGATAGCCCCCGAAATGAGCAAGGAGATGTTATCACGGCACAGTTTTATGAGTCCGTTATACACTTCTCCTGTAGCGGGTACCCCATTGGTTGCCCACTCGAATTGCTCGGTTTCGTCAATGATAAACCAAGCGGCAGCCCCCATATCGGTCATCATCTTCTCAGCTCGTGCAAGGGCTTGGCGGTCGCGGGTATTTGTCTTCATTACGCGGGGAGGTATGCCATATATCTCGCACAACTCCGACCAGCAGCTTTGCGCAAAACGACTGAAAAGTATATGTGGTATTGCCTGATTGATAAGCCCTAAGTCGCCCGCCTTACCAAAGTCTAACAACCACGTGCCGTACTCAGAGGCATTTATATAGTCTAAGCCCTTATCATCGGTGTAATCTTTTAGGATAATACCCTTTTGCGGTATCACGTTTTGGCGGGGTACTAAAGCTACTTCTACATCCGAAAAAGGCACCTCATTACTGCCCGCAGGTGCTACCTGCCGATTGAGCTCTATAAGGGTATAGCCAAAGTACTCGCTGTCTAAAATGTTGCTTATAATCTCATTAAACCACACTGACTTTTGTAATGCTTTGGTCAGCTCCTCGTGTCTCTCGCCATTAGCCTTCTGTATGCTGAAGTTAGCCGAAATAGTCTTTAGCTTTCGGTTCTTTATTTGTGAGGTAGTATGCGCGTCAAGCATCATATCACGCACGAGATTATAGTAGGGGAACGTTTTTGGGTTCTCTACGTTCTCTGCCATCGCCATTGCATTTTTCCACGTAAGTACATCGGCACGGGTACGAGCCATTGCCTTGGGAACGATATTGCGGGTAGGTTGCAGAGTGTTATTACCTGCTTTCTTAGGTCTCTTATAGTTCTTATAGGGTTTCATTACTTGTATTTTCCTTTAATGTTAATACCTTTCTCGGTGATTTGTAGTACTTCGGCACTAAAACCGTCTGCTTCTAATTGGATGCGTATATGCCTATCAAGAGCGCGGGTAATACTGCCATTCTGTGCCTGCTGAATATTACAGCCCGTAATAGGCGACTCCTTCCACTCTCCTTGCTTGGAGAGCAGTAGCATTTCCACGTGCTGGGCAGTACTTTCATTAGTGACAAAGTCGCCCCCTGTAATCTCTAAATCATATTGGGTTGTTACGGTTATATCTTTCATATCCTAATGGTTAAACTTTAAGCGTGAGCCAAAAAGGAAAGGCGTAGTTTGCTTTTCTGTTTCCTCTGTACGAGGCACAATAGGCAGCGAACTGATATTCACCTCACCCTTAGCAAGCCTTTTAAGGTACTCTATCGCCCTGTCGTAGCGTTCTTTGGCGTGGTCATAGATAATATCAGCATTGCACAGATCTACAATATACCACTTCGCTACCGATAGGCAAAGACTCACCACAAGAGCGTTTCTTTCCTCTCCACGCTTGGCAAAGATAGCCTCCGTATCGTATCGAGGGCGACCATCCAAATACTCTTTTTTGTCATTGGTGTAGAAGTAAGATTTTACCTCCTGCTCGGCAGTATCTAATGCCTGCAGTACTATACTCTCGTCTCCTTCGGTTATCTGCTCCACTTGGTAGGAGTAGATATTATTCTTTAAATCTTCTTTTACTAAAAACATATCAATAATGGTTATTAACTCTTGCCCCAAAAGCGTATTGGTTGCTACTTTGCCTGTTGCGACCTACGAGCCATTTAAAAGCACCGTGCACAGCATCGGGTCCATCATCGTGAGCTCCCGAACCTTTTTCAAAGGCTAAGAACTGGTCAATAAGCACCTGCATATCCACGTTTTTCTGTTCGCTATTGAACCATACATTTTTGCGTTCAAAATAGCCTGCAAGGCTTTCTATACGGTCAAACTTATCTGCCTTGCTTCGTTTGTCGGCTACAATAGGGATATAGTACCCCCTTTTGTCACCCTCGTTATCAAAATCAGAAACAAAATCGTCCATCGCAAAAAGCCCCTCAATCATATAACGGATATTGTAGCGGTCTAAGCGATACTTCTCATACTGGTCATACAGCCATTTAGCACAATGCGCACGGCTTTTTTGCTGCATATAGCACAGCAGTATATGAAACTCCTTGCCTATATTGCCCGCTAAAATCAAGGCTTTGTAGTCTGCATTTTCCTTATACGACAAGTCCCCATAGAAGCACAAGTTATCATACTTAGAAAGTGACAGTGCCTTTTTATACTGGATATCCTCGTACTTAAAGATAGCCCCATCCTCAATATGTGTGTGCATATACTCCCGCATAAACGAGCGGTAGGGCATACTCTTAAACTTATTACGCCAGTACTCCGCCGAAGTCTTCTCTACCCATTCAGGAGTAAAGTCCTGCAAGTTTTTCACCGCACACACCGTAAGTATTTTAAACTCCGTTTGCGGGCTATCCTCATAACTACCCTCCTCTTTAGGAGTGTTAATCACCTCATTGAAGTACGTTTTAAGGCGGTTTGTGATTGAGTTTTTGTGGAAGTTGTTATTAGCAAACACAAAGCGTTCAGTAGCGTTGTCATCACTGTCAAAACACCCCCATACATCTTCCGTAATATAGTCTACACTTTCCCGCATAATACGGTCATTGTGGATAGACTTCTTGCTATCCACATCATCTACCACTATATAATCGGGGCGTTCTGCTTGCTCTCGTGCCCCTCGTGGGTTTTGCCCAAAACCAAGCGACATAAATCGCACCCCGTCATTAGTAACAAACGAACCATCCGACCAGTCCCCCACCGATGCCCGCTTGCCGTAATCATTCTGCAAGCGGTTGTTGTGTTCCAGCTGTGCCTGTATGCCCGACAGCAGTTTCTTAGCCTTAGGTTCAGTCTCCCCCACCAAAAGCATAAAACGCAAATCATTCTTGGCAAAATACAAGTACAGTGGTATGCCCATATCTATATGCACCGACTTTCCTGCCGAGCGGTACATCTCGGCAAGCAAGCGCAAGCGTTTATTGCCTACTATCAGCTTAGCCAGCTGGGCGTGAAACCACGCACACTTCTGTTTGGCATAGTTAGGAAAATAGTACTCAAACCAGCGCACATAATCACCCTCCAAGTTCTTAATACGAGCCGCTTTTTCTTTGGCTGTTTCGTGTATATTTACCGATGTAGCCTTAGCAATCAGCAGGCAATGTTTGTCGTAATCAGCTAAGAGTTTAGCATATATTTTATCGTTCTTGCTCATTTTTTACTTTTAGTTGTAAGAATTGTTTGTGATACTTGGTACATTGAGCGGCAAAACCCGCATCCTGTTGTGATATAAACATATCCAGCTCTTTCAGCACTTTATATACAGTAGTAGGGTCTGCCTGCGTTTCGCACCTATCTAAGGCAGCCATTAACTTACCCACATCCGAAGCCGAGAAAGTAGGTTCTTGTCCATTCATTACCCTAATAGTCTCAGCTTGTAACTTCTGTTTGATAATAGTAGGCGAAGCGTGGAAGTTCAGACGCTTGTCCTCCCAATCGTACTTCTTTACCCACTCGCCAATCGTAGCAGGACGAACCCCGTAGAGTTCTGCCACTTCTGCTTGTGTAACCTCAATATTTTCAATATAATATTGTTCAGCCTTAATACGTGTTTGTTTTTTTGTCTTTGCCATTTTTTTTGTGGCAAAATTCCTACAAATAAGGCAATTAGAAAACAAGTTGTTCAGTCCTTGAACAACTTTGTTCAAAGGGTGAACAAAACTGTTCAGCCCTTAAACAACTATTTGCATACCCAACAGAAGCTCACGAATTTTGCCCCGAAAATGATTAACAAAAAATGAAAGCCTATGCCTAAATTTATATTGAACGATGAAGCAGTGGTCAATTCGCACGGCTTTCGGATACTTACCGCAGGAATTGACCTAACACGCTTCAAACTCAATCCTGTAATGCTTGACGGACACATTCGTAGTAATCAGACCGTAATAGGAAGCTGGAAAGACATTACCATTGAAGAGGGTAAACTTTTTGCCGAACCTTTGTTTGATATGGAAGACGAAAATGCTAAACTCATAGCAGGAAAGGTTGAACGCGGGGTTATCAAAGGGGCGAGTATGGGAATATATTTTTCAGAAAAGGATTTATCATATAAAGATAATGTGGTAACCCTTACAAAGTGTATCCTTGCTGAAGTCTCTATAGTAGCCGTACCGAGTAATGCTAACGCCTTGCGCCTACATATGGACGGCAAAGAACTTACCGAAAAAGAAATAAATGAGCTATGCCTATCATTGGCAGATAAAACAATTAACACAGATAACAATATGAAGTTACAACTTACACAATTAGCCTTAGTAGCTTTAGGTATGAGCACCAGCACTAAGGAACTATCAGCAGACGAAATAGAGTCTGCTATCTTGGCACTTTCTAAAACACGAGACGAACTGAAAGAAAAACTCACTCTTTCAGAAGAACAACTTAGTGCTTTTGTAGCCAAAGAAAAAGCACAAAAAGCTGCCCTTACTACTCAAATGCTTGATGAGGCAGTGAAAAGTGGTAAAATCACTGCCGACAAACGACAAACATTTGCCGATTTGGCTGCTAAAGACTTTGAGCTCGCAAAAGCTACTTTGGAGGCTTTGCCTGCTAAAAAGAGCTTTGGTATAGGTGTTACCACACCCGCAGGAACCACTGGAGTAACTACTATGGACGATTTTCAAAAACTTTCTTTAGATGAAAAGTTGGTTTTCAAAAACAGCAACCCAGAAGCCTACCAAAAATTAGTAGCTTCTATTTAAAATCGTAGCACGGCAAGCTATTTAAATGATATTTAAAAACCTTTTAAAACAGAATTAACTATGGCAATGAATTTTCCAGAAATATGGGAGGCACGCGTACGACAAACCCTTTCACAAGGAGCCGATGCCGACTTCTTAGACGGCGTGCAAGAACTCGATGGCGATGTAACCCAAATGGGAGAACACAACGTAATTCACATCCCTACTACCGAGTTCAAACCCGATGTACTGATTAATAACAGTACCTATCCTCTCGCTATCCAAGACTACACCGACAACGAAGTAGTGGTAAAATTGGACAAGTATCAAACAAAACCTACTAAGGTTACTGATGACCAAACCATCGGGGCAAGCTACAACAAAATTGATGCGGTTACCCGTAGCCACACCAATGAAATTAGCGTTACTAAGTACAAAAAAGCATTACACGCTATTGCACCCGACCAAAATACAGCTGCTACCCCAGTACTAACCATTGCAGGTACTGAATGTACTTACAACGATATTGTAGCCCTCAAAGCAAAATGCGATAAAGCAGGATGGCCTCTCAAAGGTCGCCGACTTGTCTTGTGCTATGACCACTACAACGCCCTCCTTAAAGATAGAGAACGTTTTGGTGACCAGCTTATCAACTATCGCAACGGACAAACAGCCCCTGTGATTGCAGGCTTTGAAATCAAAACCTACGAACAACACCCCCACTACAATGCAGCAGGGCAAAAAATCGCTTTCGACCAAGTACCTACAAGTACTGATAAACCCGCCTCTGTAGCCTTTGTAGTAGATGCCGTACGCAAAAAGACGGGACTTACTAAGCAGTACTATTCCGAAGCCAAACAAGATACCCAAAACCAAGCAAACCTATTGGCATATCGCCACTACTTCATTGCTTTGCCTTTGGAGAAAAAGTACATCGCTGCACTGAAATAATGTTTAACCCAAAAAGGAGGGGAAGCCTCAGAAAAGCCCCAAAGTAACTCAATTAGCACGCTTTTTTCTGCAACCTTCCCCCCTTATTAATAACACAAAACCTATGGACACCATATTCAATGATAACCCTAATTTAGATGTAGCCTACAAAACCGCTGACGGCAAATACTTCTACACCGAAAATAGCGCACAAAACTACGCCCTCACCCTCAAAAATAAAGAGGTAAAAAAAGTAGTACGCACAGAAGAAGCTACAGAAACAGAGGAAGTAAAAAAAGAGATAGTTACTCCAACAGAGGAGCCTCAAACATTAGTAGCCGCTGAACCCTCAGAGCCTTCAGAAATTACTGAAAGTTCAGAAGTTTCAGACAATTCAGAAACTCCGGAGTCTTCAGAAAACTCTGATAGTTCAGAAACCCCTGAGCTTTCAGAAAATACTAATAGTTCGGAAATCTTAGAGCCCTCTGAAGAGCAAAACAAACCACGTTTTGAACTCAAACCTAAAAACTTTAACAAACGCTAAACAATGAACGGAGTAAAATTCATAAGAAAAAACGGTGGCTTAGGGCGTGAACTCGCAGGTGAAGACCATATCTCTGGGCTTATCGTCTATGGTGAAACTGCCGTTGCCCCTACCTTATTGCTTTCAGTAGAAGAGCTTAACGGCAAGAATATTTTCCCCGATACAACCCCCGTGTTGCACTATCATATAACCGAGTTCTTTCGTATCAATGAAGGGGCAAAGCTGTATGTGCAATCAGTAGCAAGTGCCGACGGCAATTACACCGAAGTAAAAACCCTGCAAGCATTCGCCCAGGGCAAACTCCGACAAATAGCCGTTTGCGACTTCAAAACCGAACTTTCGGGCTTAGACAACGCCCTTAGCAAGCTAAACACTATCGGCAAGGAGTTAGCTAAACGTATCACCCCTGCAAGCCTTTTGTATAGCTTTAAACTCAAAGCCGAAGATATTGCTAACCTCCCCGATTTGCACACCAAAAGTGCCGAACTCGTGAGCGTGGTTATAGGTCAAGATGGCGCAGGACGAGGAAACTATATCGCACAAACTACCCCTGCAGTAGGTTGTATAGGGGCTGCCCTTGGAGCCCTTTCCAAAGCCAGCGTACACGAAAGCATTGGCTGGGTAGAGAAACAGAACTTAGTAACTGTTGCTTACAATAAAGGTCTTACAGGCGATGTACTGCAAGCCCTTGAATTGGATGTCCCCGCTTTAGCAGACGGTACCAAGCTTGGCAGCCTAACCCCTGCACAAGTAGAAGCTTTGCACGGCAAAGGGTATATTTTCCTTACCCAGTATGCAGGCAATGCAGGCACCTATTTCAATGATAGTTTCACTGCAACCGCTGCCAACAGCGACTTTGCCTATATAGAGAATAACCGCACCATCGACAAGGCTATCCGTGAACTGAACCGTGTGCTGGTACCTAAGATTTCAGGGCCTGCCTATATTGACCCCGACACGGGTAACCTACAAACAGCAACCGTATCAGCTATTAGTGCCCTTTGTGAGGAACCTTTAGACGCAATGAAGCGTAACGGAGAGCTCAGCGGGTACAAAGTGTATATCAACCCACGCCAGCGTATTTTGCAAACCTCTAAATTAGAAGTAGTACTCAAGATTGTACCCGTAGGCACTATGCGTGAGATTGAAGTAGCTATCGGCTTTGCCCTTAACGTATAGCAATTTAATAACCATTTAAAAGCACTTTAAAAATGTTAGAATTAGAACCCCTTATCAACGGAAGAGAATACGGATGGGCAGATATTATCTGCACTATCGGGGGCGTACCCGTTACGGGTATTGTTGCCATAAAGTACGAAGAGGAGCAGGAGAAAGAGAACGTATATGGTGCGGGTCGCCACCCCGTGAGTCGTGGGTATGGCAGAATAAAAACTACTGCCTCTATCACCGTGCTTGCCTCAACCGCAATGGCATTGAAAGCTAAAGCCCCCAACGGACAGCTACACCGCATTGCGCCTTTCCCTATTACGGTGAACTATCAGCCCGATAATCAGCCCTTGGTAACTCATATACTAAAGAATTGTGAGTTCCAAAAAACACCTTTTGAGTGGAAGGAGGGCGATATGCACAAAGAAGTTGAATTACCCCTTATTGTAAGCCACATTGTGGATAAATCAGTTTAATGCTATGGAAAAAGAAAAATTTATGTTCGTAGAAGAGAACCCTTATGCTTTTGGTGAAAAGCCCGCTACTATTTGTGGGCTATCAGAAGCCGAAATACAAACCCTTAAAGAGGAACACGGCGAGCTGGTACTGGTGGAAGTAGCCTCAGAAGGTAAAACCTACCAAGTGATATTCAAAGAGCCTACCTTTAAGCAATTGGAAGTCATCACTAAAATGGCTAAGACAGACGAGGTAAAATCAGCCCAAGCTGCATACGTTAATTGTGTAGTAAAAGCCGATGAGGCAATAGCAAACCGCGATTTATTGAAGCTAAAAGCAGTAGAAGCCTTATTGGCACGCATACAGCAAACTAAGGCAAATGCAAAAAACTTGTAGGCTCGTTGCTATCTGATAAGGATAGTGTAGAGCCTAATAACAGAGAAGAGTGGAAAGCAGAGGCACTCATACGCACCAACTTTGGGGTAGCCCCCGAAAGCCTGCAAGCCAGCCAATGGTGCAAACTCTATGCGCAAGCAATGTGGTTAGAGCATTGGCGTATGCAAAACCAAGCCGAATTATTTAAGGTACTTATGGGTGGGTAGGTCAAACCAGCCATTGGTTAAGAAGTTCAAAACTACTAATACCACAAGCGTAAGCAGGCTATAACCCGACATAGTGCCTCCAAAGCCAAATAACCATTGGCAAAGGAACCCTATAAGGGTTAAGAAGATAGCAATAATGTTTAATATCCAATAAAGCGCTTTCATAAGTAACAATGTTTAACGCGGCAAATATACAAAATTAAAATGAATAACTCGTTTAATTTCGGAATAAATTTTAATGTGGCAGGCGGTAATGATGTGTCGGCTATATTTGTCGGTTTGTTTAAAAACATTGACATACTACAAGCTGAAATTACTCAAATCAATCAGACGCTCAACACTTTCTCCGAAAACACTACAAGAGCTATTGAGGGGGTGGCTAAAAGCGTTAAAGAAAGCACTAATCTTTCTAAGCTGAATTTTGCAGCTATGCTGGACTTTGCCGATAGGACAGCTACCTCACTAAGTAGCCTTTCTGCCCCTGGTATCGCCCTTGAAAAGAACCTCGCCGAGCTTTCGGCTATCACGGGCGTTACAGGCGAGGGACTGAAAGCTATAGAACAGGCGGCGCGTGATACCGCTAAAACCTTTGGTACTTCGGCAGTAGATAACGTGGAAGCCTATAAGATGATGCTTTCACAACTTAGCCCCGATATTGCTAAGAATAGCGAAGCAATGAAGCTGATGGGCGAGAATGTGAATATCCTTTCCAAGCAAATGGGAGGCGACACCATAGCCGCTACCGATGTACTCAACACCTCGCTGAACCAGTTCGGGGTAAGTATGGAAGATCCTATCAAGGCGGCAAAGGTGATGACCGAGATGATGAATGTGATGTCTGCCGCTGCCCAAAATGGTTCGGCTGAACTCCCACAAATCAAGCAGGCATTAGAGCAGGTAGGTATGGTAGCCAAAACTACTGGGTTATCATTTGCTGAAACCAACGCCTATATTCAGCTTCTCGACCAAGCAGGCAAGAAAGGAAGCGAAGGAGGGGTTGCCTTGCGCAACGTACTGACTACTCTTTCTGAAGGTCGCTTCACCTCCAAGCTGGCTGCTGACGGACTCAAAGCTGCAGGTATTAGCACCGACTATTTGGCGGATAGCAGCATACCCCTACACGAACGCCTAAAGACTTTACGCAAGATACAAGGCGACACTGCCCTAATGACCAAGGTATTTGGCAAGGAGAATATGGCGGCTGCCATTGCCCTTATCAATACGGCTGATGAAGCTGAAGCGATGACGCAAAAGATAGAGGGCACCAACTCGGCAGTAGAACAGGCGGGAGTGATTATGGAAAGTGCAGCAGAGAAAAATGCACGAATTACAGCACAAGTAGAAGACTTTAAAATTGCGCTTTTTAACGCTACAGGAGGAGGTATAGGCTATGCCAGTGTAATAGGAGATATTACTAAAGAAATCACCAATCTTGCTCCCTTGCTTAGAGGGCTTTATAACGGTATTACTTTCTTAATCAATGCCGAAAAACGCGCCGCCTTATGGTCGGGTATTCTATCCGTAAAAACAGCCGTATGGGCAGGCGTTACCAAGGCAATGGCAGTAGCACAGGGCATACTGAATGCTGTAATGAATATGAACCCTGTATTCCTTATCATCACAGGTATTGCCCTACTTATAGGTTATATTGTTACGGCTATTAAGTACTTTGATAGCTTTGGTAGTACAATGTTAGTGCTGTTAGGCCCTATTGGAATGCTCATCAGTGCTTTTATGATGATTAAGCGGCATTGGGATAGCATCGTCGAAGCCTTTAAATCAGAAGGTATATTAGGCGCGCTTAAGCGTATAGGTTTGGTGCTGTTAGATGTTATTATGCATCCTTTACAAAAAATACTGGGTTGGGTAGCGGAGCTTACAGGCTGGCAATGGGCTACAAATGCCGCTGGCAGTGTGGAGGAGTTTCGCAAGAATATGAACTTAGTCTCTGATGAGGAAAAGGCTAACACCAAAAAAGAAGACGATAAACCACAAGAGGTAACGGTAGTAGAAAACAAAGACAGCTTTGACCTTACCCAAAACAAACCTACGGTACCTACCGTTGGTGGCGTGGCAGCTACTAAAACGATGAATAGCACGGGGGTAGGAGGCGACAAAGGCAAAAGTGAAAACAAAGTGCGTAACCTGAGTATCGGTAAGATGATGGATAACTTTAATGTGTATATGAATACTGAAAAAGGTATAGATAAGCAGCAGCTATTGCAAGCTGTAAGAGAAGTATTACTAACTGCTACTGCCGACTTTGCAGGGGCTAATGATTGACGAATATGATACACTTTAACTTTCAACCCCAGCCCGAAACGATTGCTAAAACGGTAGCCTTAAACTTGGCTTTTCGTTTTGGTATGCAAGCGGGCAAGCCTTTAGAGGTTAAGAAGTTTGACGGCGAGTTTGTCGCAACAAGCAACTTAGAAAACCGCCCTTGGCTTACCTCCTTGCGTATGAGTACCCACCACGAGGGCGAGCGTTACAGCTTATTGTTCCCCGAAGTGATTATCTCAATAACCCAACAGCGCAACATAGTAACAACCCCTCTACAAGGGCGTGACGGCACGATTAAGGAGTATATTAGCAATGGCGACTACAACATTACCCTCGACCTCGCTATTACCGATTATGAGAATGAACCTAACGAACAAGCTGACGAGGCGTTTTTATTGCCAAAGCAGGACTACCCGCTAAGTCAGTTAGAAACCTTGCGCAAACTACTCACTACTCCCGAAGCTGTGGAAGTAGAAAGCGACTTTCTCTATGCGTTCGGTATCAAGTCGGCAGTAGTAACCTCTTTCTCCTTGCAGCAAGAAACCCACAGCAATCGCCAAAGCGTGCAAGTACAAATGCTATCTGATGAGCCCTATGAAATAAAGCAAATACAGCAAGACGAGTATGTTAAGATTAGTAAGTAGAATAACGATAGAGGGCGAGCAAAAGTGGGTATTTACGGCTCTTTCGGAATGCAACATCGTAGAAGATACAAGTAGCCTTACCGATACTTGCGAGTTGAAGTTACCCCGTAACATCAAATGGCAGGGATGGGTAAGTGAAAAAGGTACGCCCCCAATAAAGCGCGGCGACCGTATTACGGTAGAGCTCGGTTATGATGATGACTTAAAAGTACGCTTTGCGGGTTACGTGCGTTCAGTAGATGCCAAAGTGCCTATCACCATAAAATGTGAAGACGGTATGTTCCTACTCAAAACATTGAAAGCCGCGCCTAAAGCCTTTAAGAACGCTACACTCAAAGAGATAGTGGAACACCTACTCAAGGACACAAATATCGCCTACAAACTCATTGACGACAACATACACGTAGGAGCGTGGCGCATCACCCTGCCCAATGTATCACAAGAGTTACAGGAACTAAAAGACAAGGTAATGCTTAGTAGTTACTTTAGGTTTATTGACGGCAAATCGGTGTTGTACATCGGCTTAGCTTACCCCACAGACAACCGAAGGAAGTTGTTTTTTAGGCACGGCAGAAATATCATCAGTGAGGACTTTACCTATAGAGAAAAAGACGATATAAGGGTACGTGTGGAGGCACAGAGTTTTAACGCCAAACATAAGAAAATCACCTACGAGTATGGCGACAAAGACGGTGAAGTAATAAAACTCCGCATAGACGGACTAACAGAGGAGGAGCTAAAGAAGTACGCCCTACAAGCCTTAGAACGCTACAAACAAAGCGGCTTTAAGGGCTCGTTTGAGACTTTTGGTGTACCCGAAGTAAGTAAGTGCGATATGGTGGAAATACAAGCCTCTGACGGCAATAGTGGTACTTATTTAGTGAAAAAGAATGAGGTTAGTTTCGGTACCAATGGCTACCGACAAAAGATTGAATTAGGGAACGCATTATGATAAAAGAACTGATACAGCAATTAGCCAATACGGGGCAGGAACTATACGCCAAGGTGTGCGAGGTAACCTCTGTAGATGAGGAGGCTAAAACCGCTGATGTAAGTCCCTTAGACGGCAGCTCGCCCATTAACGATGTGTATTTAGTAGTAGATTTTGAACAAGGAGGTTTTTACCTACAGCCTAAAGTGGGTTCGCTGGTATGCGTGGCTTTTATCAACAAGGAAACAGCAATAGTAGTAGGAACCTCCGAGCTGGAGAAAGTAGAATGCATCTTAGGAGGTTTTACCCTAAAGATAGAAGACGGCAAACTACAACTCAAAAATGAGCAAGCCGATTTTAAAACCCTTTTAAATGACTTTTTAAACGAACTTAAAAACGCAATCATACAAACCCCCGCAGGCCCTGGCAATTTTGCCCCAAATAATGTAGCGAAGTTTGAAGAGATTAACAACAAAATAAACGCACTATGGCACTAAACAAACAAGCCCTAACACAAGGCATTATCGACCTTCAGCAGGATATGCTTACCAAGACAGAGGCAAGCCCAAGAGAGTACGCCGAACGCTTAGCCTCTCTTATTCACGACTTTGTCTGCAGTGGCGAGGTAACAGTAGCTGCCGGTATCAGTGTAACCACGACAGGAACGGCAGCCGCCCAAGCTGGTGCAACAACAAGTGTAGGAACAGGCACTATAAGCTAAAAAAACAAAATAACAATAATGATAACACTCAATTACATTTTACAAGGATTTGGCTTTAGGGACTCTCACGACTTCCTACGCTCATCCTTTGGTCACACTTTTTCAATGCTATTTATCAAAATGGACGTTATACTATCATTACTATTTGCCACCGTACACTTCTTATTTGGTTTTAACCATTTATTCCTAACTGCTTATGTAGTGCTACTTATCTTTGAATGGATCACGGGGGTACAAGCCTCCCGCAAGCGAGGTGAAAAACACGAGAGTCGCAAGTTTGGTCGTATGCTCCTAAAAATAGCCACCTATCTTGTGCCTATCTATATACTACATACCTTTTCGGCTAATGTAGAGTTTCCAAGTCTTGGAGGTTTTGAGTTCGACCCCTTTCACTGGCTCTATTGGGTAATGCTCATCGCCATTATATGGCAACTCGTGGTGAGCCTCTTAGAGAACTTAGACAGCTTAGGCTTTCGCTTTGCTAAAGTACTGCTTAAGATTATTAATAAGAAGTTTTATAAGACTTTTGAGTTAGAAGATGAGTGCGAGCCACACGGGCAATTAAATAACCAAGATAATGCAGATAACAGTCCTACATAATCAGTCGCTCCTCGACCTCGCCCTACAGCATACAGGCACGATAGAAAGCGTGTTTGAGTTTGCCGAAGCCAACGCCCTGAATATCACTGATGATGTACAGGCAGGAACTCCTCTCTACTTGGGAGAGGGGTTGGGGGTGAGGAACGAAATACTCGGCTACTACACCGCTAAAAACCTACAGCCCGCCACTGCCTTCACCAAAGAAGATGAACAGGTGTTTGAACGCCTTGAGGGCATCAGTATTTGGGCAATAAACCTTGATTTCGTCGTTAGTAGTTAGTCGTTAGCCATTAGCAAGCGACACAATCTAACGACTAATAACTAAAGACTAACGACTAAATATTATGGCACGAAGCATTCAAGAAATACAAACCCTTATCCTACAAGCCAAAGCCCAAGAGCCTGCCCTGAACGAGCTCAATAGCACCTCCAAAGTAGCTATATGGCGCTTGTGGGTGTACATCATAGCCGTAGCAATATGGAGTTTAGAGAAGCAGTTCGACCAGCATAGAGCAGATATAGACAAGCGTTTAGCAGAACTCAAACCCCACACAGCACGTTGGTACAGAAGCAAAGCCCTTGCCTTTCAGTATGGTTTTGATTTGTTACCCGACAGTGATAAGTTTAACAATGTAGGACATACAGAGGAACAGATAGAAGCCAGCAAGATAGTGAAGTACTCGGCGGTAATAGAAAGCAAAAACGAGGGGCGTCTTATTGTTAAGATAGCCACAGAACAAGGTGAGCAGTTGCAACCTATCACTAATGCTCAAAAGCAAGCCTTTGAAGCCTATTTATCAGAGATAAAAGATGCAGGGGTACGCCTATCAGTGGTGAACTACCAACCCGATATTCTGCACCTGCAAATGAAGATAGTATATGATCCGCTTGTATTGGACGGCAACGGACAAAGTATCCTACACGCTACCAAGCCCGTAGAAACGGCAATTAAAGACTATTTAAAACGCCTGCCATTTAACGGAGAGCTTGTATTAGCGCACCTTATTGACGCGCTACAACAAGCCGAAGGAGTGAAGATACCACACTTAGTGTTAGCACAAAGTAAGAACATCACCAGTAGTGGCGACTATGGAGCCTTTGAAACGATAGAGATAAGCAAAATACCCACCGCAGGCTACTTTACCATTGATAACTTTAATGATATAACATATGTTAGTAGTTAGCTTGCCCGAACACTAAGCGAATACTAAGCGAACACTAAGCGAACACTAAGCGAACACTAAGCGAAGATAAGATGACCTTAAACATTGATAAATTAGTAGTTCTTTTACTGCCAACCTTCCTGCGCAAGCCGAAGCTCATAGCGTGGTTGCGTATGTTGGCAGCACCTCTGCACAAGTTGCTATACACCTTTCAACAAGCCCGCACAGCCGACTTGTACAACCTCGCACACAACAGCCAAGTATGCTACCTGCGTAAGGCCCTCAACGATGAGTTCGACAGCGAGCAGCGGCGTATACGTATAGAAGACGGCAAGCAGAACGAGCGGCTCTATATATACCCCCGCAGTGCCAATAAGCCTTTGTTTTTAGGCAAAGTCTTCCTCTATCAACGAGGCGACTATATCGACGGCGGAGTAGATTTTATAGTCGTGCTACCGAATAGTTTAGAATACGACAAATACAAACTCGAAGCCCTCGTGAACTTCTACAAGTTAGCAGGAAAACGTTGGACAATAGAAACTAAATAATATGAATAAGTTACATACCGAACACAATGCAGGCTACCCCTTTGATGTGGCATTTCTTGCCTTTATGCAAAACGCCTACAACCTATTTAACCATTTTGGACACCTCGCTGGCAATAAGGTAATTATTTCAGGGTGTGAGGAGGTAGGCAACACCATCACCCCAGGTACTGTCTATATAAATGGCGAGCTCTTTCCTTTTGAAGGAGGAGCTAAAGACGATACAGTATGGATACGGGAAGACACCACACAAGTAACCTTTCAGGACGGCTTCTCTCGCACATTAGAAACCGTGCGTACCGTTGTTTTTGGTAGGTCTGACCCTGATAAAACCTTTAACTGGAAGGACTTTCAACGTGTTACTAATCTACAAGATTTAGGCAAAAATAAAGCTGAAAATAAAGCGTTGAAAGAGTTAAAAGCCGAAGTAGAAATACTCAAGAAACAGAAACAAGCTATACCCGTTGGGCTCATCGCTATCTGGGGCAAGCCTGCTAACCAGATACCCGAAGGCTGGCGAGAATACACCGACCTGCGCGGTAGAATGCCTATCGGTTTAGACCCTCACTACAATAAAACGAAAGATGACGCCCAAGACTACCAGCTCAACAGCCTACTGAAGCAAGGTGGGGAACGTTCTCACAAGCTCACTATTGAGGAAATGCCAAGCCATAACCACCAACTTCCTTATAGAGAAACACGAGATGATGCAGGCACAGGAGGTGATAGCAACGAGTTTTCAATAGGTGATGCCCACAAACGTACGACTACCAACACAGGTGGCGACCAACCCCACAATAATATGCCACCTTACCACGTAGTGCAATTTATAGAGTATGTAGGCTTTAAAGTAGCCCCCTAAATAAGTAACTTTTAAAACTAAACAATATGATAACACAAAAAAAGACATTAAAAAAGTGGTTCTCAAACTTTATGAAACCCGCACAAGAACATTTCGCTGCTTGGATTGACAGCTTTTGGCACAAAAGCGAGCAAATTCCAATGAGCAACATCGAGGGACTTAACAAAGCCATTGAGAACACCGTCTCGGCAAAGCAGCTGCTCAACCATTTAGACGACACCAATGCCCATCGCAACCTCTTCGACAAAAAAGTAGATAAGGAGGAGGGCAAAGGCTTGTCGGCTAACGACTTCACCAACGAGCACAAGCAGAAGTTAGAGGAATTGCAAACCAAAATGCAACAAGTAGAAACTACCTTAAGCGTAGATGACACCGACTTTGATACCCTGCAAGAAATCGCTACCCAAGTGAAGAGCAACAAGAACTTAGAAACCTTGCTGACAGGTAAAGTAAACAAAGAAGAGGGTAAAGGCCTTAGCTCTAATGACTTCACCAATGAGCTAAAACAGAAGTTAGAAGGTATTTCACCTTTAGTAGGCAAATACTTTAGCAGTAACCTAATACAAGGAAATACTGAATATCTAAAAAGTGATGTATACTATTCTGGTATCACCCACGAGTTAAGGCTGATTGTCCCTTTAATAAAAGGAAAATGTCTACTAAGCTATGTAGGAAAAAAATTAGGTGAAGGCGTTACAATGAAATTTCTAACACCGAACATAAATAGTGAGGAGGAAATAAAAGGCGAGTTATTACATACCGACGATGAAACAGGTACTCAGTATTATTTGTTAGAAACTGATGATACGGGTTACCTAAAGGGCTGTAACTATTATACTAATAAAATAAAAGTCGAGTTGCAAGGTGCTAATTCTGTTAGAAATTTACAGCTAAAACGTATCTTAACACTTCCTGAATGGGAGGCAGAAAAAGGGTTTTATAACACTTATGCTAAAGAAACTGGCGAAGTTATAGAAATAAGTGCAGGGCGTTGTAATCTTGTGTCTACCTATGGAAGGGATAGAGAAGTTATGGTATTTTATCAAGAAAGTATGATGTTTTCAGTTGTAAAATCAGGTTATGATGATGAAGGCAAAATTACTTTTAGTGGTATAAATGGAACCATAGAAGGCGATACAGAAATCACTGGTAAAGTAGGTTCTCGTGCTGAAGCTATTTGTATGAATGGTAAAATCTACATTACAGTACATAACAAAGTATAACAACACCATACGGGGCGAGTTATAATTCGCCCCTATTTACCCTAAACACAAACCACTATGGAAATCAGAAAATACATCATCAAACTATTTGCACTCAGTTATATAGTGCCTTTTGCTGGTAAAACAAGAAGTTTTACCCGCTCCGCTAACATCATCTTACCCTTAATTCTTATTGGAGGACTTATTGTTTGTGCCGAGCTTTATAGCTGGCTTTACGTGGTATTGCCTTTGTTAGCTGTAGCTTGTTTCTTTGGCTTTGGGTATTTTCACTTTTCACCTCTTACCAAAGCTGATATACCCTTAATGGATAGCACCCAATGCTGGCAGTACCAGCAACTCTTAGGGGATAATAGCAATACACCTACACAATACAACGCCCGTTGGGTAGTATGGGTAAACCCATTGGCTATAGCTATAGCTCTTGTCTTATTATTCACTTTAATACTATAAGCAATGAAAAAAAGCACCCGCAACATCCGTTATTTAGTGGTTCACTGCTCCGCTACACCAGAGGGCAGAGAGCACACCGCTAAAGACATCGACCTTTGGCACCGCCAACGCGGCTTTAATGAGATAGGTTACAACTACATCGTACGCCTCGACGGCACAGTGGAAGAGGGTAGAGACGTGAACAAGATACCTGCTCACGTAGAAGGACACAACAAGGACAGCATCGGCATCTGCTACATTGGCGGCATCGACAAAAATACGCTGCAACCCAAAGACACCCGCACCCCTGCCCAAAAAGAAGCCTTAAAGAAACTTCTAAAAGAGTTAAAGGCTTTGTACCCACAAGCCGAAATTTTAGGGCATAGAGACTTCCCTGGAGTAGCCAAAGCCTGCCCTTGCTTCGATGCAAAAAAAGAGTATAAGAACATTTAAAAGTATTAGATATGACAAATGTTAAAGAACTAAAGAAAGATTTTGATAATCTACTTGCAAAAGTAGAACAGTTGCCACGTACAAGAGAATTATCACTTGTTATTACCAAGTTAGAAGAGGGTACAATGTGGCTCGAAAGAGAAATTAGGAAACAAGAAAAATAGGTATGAAAAAGATAATCATTGCATTATTAGCGTTCCTCGCCCTCGTAGGGTGCAGAACCAAAAAAGTAGAAACCCACACTCAAAGGCAAATAGAGAAAGAGCACTTTATTCATTACAAGGATAGTACCCAACTCTTTGCCTACAACTCCCACAGCTCCCAATTCTCCCACAGCTCCCAAGAGAATTACGAGATTGAATTAGAAAGCCTAACCGACAGCGTAGGCAACCCTCGTGAACTCATCTACACTCGCATTCGTGACGGCGATACCGAGACCATAAGGGTAACAAACGGAAAGGTTAAGCTACGTACTACAAGCACACATTCTAAGAGCCTACAGCAGGCTGATGGTACCCTTTTATATAATACGAAGATACAAACAAAAACCGAAGCAAAAAAACACAATTACACTCAAGTTAAGCAAGTGGATAAACAAGTCAAAAGCCCCGTAAGGCACACCCTTTGGCTATTGCTACTCGCCATATTAGTATTTATCCTTTGGAAATATAAGCCGTTTCGGTGGAAGATTTAACAAGAATTTAAACAGCTTTTAAAACGCTTTTAAAGCACTGCTAAAATAGGAGGACAAGCAGTATAAAAAATGCCCTCCGCTTTTTAAAGGCTCTCACCCCATTTAAAAACACGCCCACTGGCTACGGAGGACAATATGTCTTCTGTACCAGTGGGCTTTTATGTTTTATGAGGTGAGAGTTGCAAAAGTACAACTATTTTCTGAATTACAAAAACAAAATAACAAATGACAAAATTCAAGTACAAAGAACAGCACGCTATCATCATTAAAGTAAGTAGCGAACAAGAACAAAAAGAACTATTTGAGAAACTCCAAAAAATGGGGTTCACTAACCTTAAAGTAGTAAGCGTATAATGGAAATCAAAGTAAAACACACCAGCGAAAACTTCAAAACCTTTCGTGCCGAAAAAGTAAAGTCCCTTTTCAATGCCGAAAATGGGCACACGTGGGAACACACCGCCAACCTACCCATAGAAGACGAAGGTTGGCAAATAGGGCTTATCGTAGGCCCTTCAGGAAGCGGTAAAACCTCCATAGGCAAACAAATATGGGATAGCGGTATAACCAACCTCACCGAAGGGTGGAATCCGAATCTACCCATTATTGAGGATATTGCGCCCGATAAGTCAATGAACGAAGTAACCTCTGCCCTTTCAGCCGTAGGGCTCGGCGACGTACCCGCTTGGTTGCGCCCATTCAAAGTCCTTAGTAATGGTGAGCAGTTTCGTGTGGGCTTAGCGCGCCTCATTTGTGAAGCACCCAATAAGGTAATAGTAGACGAATTTACCTCTGTAATCGACCGACAAATAGCCAAAATAGGGGCTTCGGCATTCGCTAAAGCGTGGAGACGCGTGCCTAATCGACAAATCATTCTGTTATCCTGTCATTATGATATAATCGAATGGCTGCAACCCGATTGGGTATATGATACGAGAGTATCAGAAGTAAAAAAAAAGTCCAAAAACGACCTCCTATTGAACTCCAAGTTTGGAAGACAAACGGTAGTTACTGGCGATTTTTTAAAGAGCATTACTATTTAGACCTTCCACATCCTCCTTGTGCCGAATACTTTGTGGGCACGGTTAATGGCGAACTTGTTTGCCACGTTGCCGTTGCACCTATGTTTCAAGGAAACGCTTACCGCGCTACCCGCTTAGTGGTAATGCCCGAATGGCAAGGCGCAGGCGTAGGTACACAATTCCTCAACTTTGTAATGCAGTACCATTTAGAAGGTAATGGGCGTTGCAACCGAAAATACCACACCTTTTTCCATACATCACACCCCCAACTGTGCAACTACCTTCGCCACTCTAATAGATGGGAACAAACCTCCGCCAAACTGCACGGGGGCAATAAAGCACGAAGCCAAGCCTCAATACAAAAAACCTCAAAGGCGGCAAAAATAGTACAATCGGGCTACGGAGGTCATTTCAGAGCCGTACAAGGCTTTAAATACTTAGGAGAAACCACTAATACAGTAACAGAAGAGAAGAACAAAAATGAAGCAAAAGTTTAAAGTATTTATCAGCGGACAAAAGTATTTTGGGCAGGAAATTCTATCCCTATGCCTTGACAAAGGCTATGAAGTAGTAGGTGTATGTTGCCCCTTAGACGATAAGTATATCGGGCGTTTGGCAAAGCTACACAACATACCCATATTACCTGCAGGAATGCTCACCTACGATACTATGCCCTCTGGGGTCGATTTAGGTATAACCGTTCACTCATTTGACTATATAGGCAAGCGAACTCGCTACAAAACCCGCTTAGGGTGGATAGGCTATCACCCCAGCCTTTTACCCCGACATCGAGGACGCTCAGCTATTGAGTGGGCAATCCGTATGCGTGATATAGTAGCTGGTGGGAGCGTTTATTGGCTCAATGCGGGTATAGATAGAGGCGATATATTATGCCAAGACTGGTGCTGGATACCACCAAAGTTATACGCTAAATCACCCAAAGAAGCCGCAAAGGAACTATGGCAAAAAGAACTACTGCCAATGGGCATACGCCTAATGGACAAAGCCCTCACAGAAGTAGCCAATGGCATATACACCAAAATACCCCAACGCCAAGATGTAGACACCTTTGAACCCAGCACCGAGGTAAAAGACATTTACAAACCCGATTTACTAATGTTACCGAATAGGCTATAATGGCATAGTACATAAAAAAACACGGATATGCGGTATAGCTATCCGTGTTTTTTTATTACTTTTGCCCCGTTCAACCCCTGCCAAAAAATGTACATTTCGTTTTAATTTTTTGTACATTTCGTTTTGCGGATTATAGCTGTTTAAACTTATTTCTATAATAAAGTAAAAGTTCCCGAAAATTAGTAATTTTGTGTTTGAAAAAAAAGAACACCAAAATTCAGGAACTTTGGGCAAAGATACAATAAATAATTGGATTATTCCCTTTTTAAGTGTAGGAAAGTAAAAAAGAAAACTATATATGTCTTGCGTTCAAGTTTCTCAAAAAAGTTTAAACACGTTTATTATTTTTATTTCTTTTAGAAGTAGTTCATCAAAAAAATATTGATCTATTTTATTCAACTGAATATTTTTCTCCTCTATAACATCAGTTGGTAAATTTATTCTTATAAAGCTATTTTCAAAACAACAAATATCTCCCTTTCGTTTTATGGTTCCAATAAAACATTGTCCATAAGGTCCTTTTTTACTTATAAAATAAGAATATAAAGTTATGTTTATTTTCTTATAGATATATTTTGTCAAATCTATAGGAATCTCATCTATAAAAGTTATTTCTAATCCATTATTTAAAATTCCTACAACTTTATATGAATATACTTTATCTTCATATTCTGCAAAGACTGAAACAGATTTTATAAATATTTCTATCATAGTCATAATTTACCAATTAGGAAAAAATGTAACTATATATCCATTTGATCCTACAGCTATCTTAAATTCTCTTAATCCTTTTGTAGTTTGAATTTTATATATAAGAAATTCTGCCACTACTATCTATGATTTTCTTGATATATTTTTCATTCTTTATGGCTTTATACATATTTTCTACCATCTCCTCTATTTTCCCATTAAATAAATCTTGAAAGTCTATTTTACCAATCCATTTCTACCTTTTCTCTCATTAAGTGTTCAATAACAGAAAGCCTATGACCAAGATTAAATAGATCCTCTGGATAATATTTTGAGACTCTTATCTTACAAAAAATAGCTTCATCATCTATTATTTCTACTATTTCAAAATCTGTATTATTATAATTGTTATGTTGTTCTATAGCCTTATTTAAGACTACATAATCCATTACCATTACCTCAAAAATTAATTCCTTATTTTCTTCCATAATATTTTATTTTACACCATCTACTAATATTAACTTTATATTTGGAAACATTTCATTGAATTGTTGTATTATACCTGTACAAGATTTACAATACTCTAATTCTGATATTATTTTTAATTCTCCTTGCATTTTTCCATATACTCTTCCTTTTTCTGCGCCCAATTCATTAGCCAATCTATTAAGCATTTTATATTCGCTATCAATATCTCATAGTCAAGAATTACCAGTCTATTTCTCCATTTTGTCTAAGTTTATCTTCTAAAACAGCTAAGCTATATCCTAATCCAAATATATTTTGAATTTTCCATTTAGTTACCTTAATATCACAAAAAGGTACATCATCATCAATTATATTGATAATTTTAAAATCTGTTTCAAAAAACAGATTATAATTTTTAATTTCTTTTTCCAATATATCTGGTGATGTAACCATTATCCTAAAATTTAATTCTTTATTTTCTTCCATAATGAAGCTGTTTAAACTTATTTCTAT